>Ga0160443_100213_pt1 | contig 72594 bp, 71 predicted proteins | sample HID1972I_E1MG_FD_108244 | JGI IMG/M metagenome (GOLD analysis project Ga0160443, IMG submission 108244) | Enriched pill bug-associated microbial communities from UW Madison campus, WI, USA - HID1972I_E1 MG | ecosystem: Host-associated > Arthropoda: Insects > Digestive system > Unclassified ... | reverse complement strand
AGCAGGAAATCCGCTTCATCCACGGCCATGGCACCGGCGCGTTGCGCGATCGGGTGTACCACGAACTGCGCGTATACGAACGTAAAGGCCTGATTGAATCATTCGAACCTTCATTTTTCAATCAGGGAATGGTGAATGTAATTATCAGGTATTGATAATGAGCGAATTTATCTACGATAACCGGTTATACTATAATCCCGTTGAGTTTGCCATGGCCCATATCGGCGGCACGTGGAAAATCCCGATTATCCGTTGCCTCCGGCACGGCCCGGTACGCTATGGCGATCTGAAAGCAGCCATTCCCCGTATTTCCCACAAAATGCTGATCACCCAATTGCGTGAACTGGAAGAGAAAAAGATGCTCACCCGGCATACATTTCAGGAAAAGCCGCCGCGGGTGGAATACCAACTCACGGTACGGGCACACCGAGCATTGCCGGTTATCGACCAACTGGCCGAATACGGTATGTTTCTCATGAAGGAAGCCGGGATCGATTGCTGAACACGCAGGATTCTTTACATACAAAAAAGTATATAAAGATGGCGCTGCGGACCAAAGTCCTTAGGTTTGCAGCAAGCAAAAAAACAACTGAATATGGTCGAAAAAACGCATCACAAAGCTTGGGTCACCGTACCCATCCTGCCTTGTGCAGCCATCGAGGAAACGCTATCCTTCTGGGAGATGCTGGGATTTGAGATCACCTACAAACAGACCCGTCCCTATCAATACGGTGTAGTGGCACGAGGCGGTTCCGAATTGCATTTTGGGCGTGTAAAAGGAATGGAAACCACGGGTAATGGGTATACGGGTTGCTTGGTAATCGTACCCGACGCTGAGAAGGTGTACCGGGAATTCACGGCCACGTTTAAGGAGAAGCTGGGCAGAGTTCCGCATTCCGGCATCCCGCGGATTTCGCGGATGAAACCCGGCACCACCCGGTTTACGCTGACGGATGTTTCCGGCAACTCCCTGATTTTCGTCGATTCCGAATCGGAGAAGAAAGACCAGGAGACTTGGGAGAAGGCGGACGACAAAAGCCAGAGCCCGCTGCAGAAAGCCATAGCCATGGCCATCCGGTTCCGCGACTACAAGGAAGATGAACAAGCGGCGGCGAAAACCCTGGATGTCGCACTGCGGAAGGCAGAAAATGAAGCAAAGATCATCCTTGCCGAGGCATTGGTGATCCGGATGGATCTGGCAGTTTTTATGGACAACCGCGCCCGTGCCGAGGAGTGCGACGAGCTATTGAGCCAGTTGGGTCTGCCGCAACGCGATGTAGACGGGTTGATGCAGAAACACGGCATCGAACGGTAACTCCGCGCACTAAGGCTGCAATCATTGCGGCCGTTCGCGCACCTCCACCTTGCCGCCATGATCCAGCACGGGGCACCGTTTGGCCAGTTCTATGGCCTGGGCTATGTTGCCCGCCTGGAGCACCACGATGCTCACTACGCGCTGCCCGTTTGAGGTAATTGCCCCCTCTTCGGCCTGTTTGTCGCTCCCGGCGATGACGTAACCCGGCCTGGGGAAGGCAAAGCTTTCCACATATGCCCCCTTGGCTTTCCAGTATTCGATGGTTTTGTCCCACTCCGGGCCAACCTTCTTTGCCTGCTCGGTGGTATAGGTTTCAGGTACACGCACCACCAGCACAAACTTTTTGAGATCGGTGGTTGTCGTCACATCGCCCGTTGCCAGCGCTGCAAATGTCATTAAAATTGCTGTAGTCATTTTTATCCTTGTTTTTTACAAAGGTCGGCCGTAAGGGTTCGACATACTTGTAAAAAATCATTGATTACCAGAAACGGGGCTGGCTGAAAAATTCACGCGGGGGCAGGCCGGTAAACCGCTTGAAGGTGCGGTTGAAGTGGGCCTGATCGAAGTTGCCCCCTTCCAATGCCAGGCGCTGGATGGGTTGATGGGGCCGGTACCCGCTGATAAGTGCCTGCAGGCGCACGATATCTGCAAACGGCTTTGGCGATATGCCTACAGTCCGGCGGAATCGCTTTTCGAAAGCGTCTTGGCTCAGGCACACCCTATCTGTCAGATCGGCCATGGACAGCCCGCCTTTTGCCCACTGAATTGCCGATACGGCACCGAGCATCAAAGGATCCGGCTTCTGCGGTCTTAGCTTGGCCAGCAAGAAGTTCTCCAGAACCGTCACCCGCATGCGGTGATCCCGCGCTTCGCAGAGCTGATCCTGCACCCGGGCGATTTCGGAGGCAGCAAAGAAGCTATCCAGGCCCTGGGTAAGCCCTTTGATTTCGTAGAGCGGATCCCGGAAAAACGCGGGAGCCATCCCCTCCTTTAGCAATGCCACAAGGGTACCCGAATGGGGTAGGTAATTGATAAGGCGTACCGATTGGCGTAGCCCCGCCAGTGATGCCGAGGGAAGCAAGGTGTTTTGGCGGGCGTATCCGTCGGTCACCTGCCCGCCGAAGCGGAAGGCCAGCGCAACCGCCGTATCTGGCAACACCCGGTTTTCGAGCGGCAAGCCGTGGCTCTCAATGATGTGAAACGCCTTGATATAAGGCTGCAACATCGGACTGGGTATGTAGGTTTCCATCGTCATCACCTGTCAAAAATAGCACAATTATGCCACGGCGATCAATTATGCCACGGCGATGTCGTCGGTTTGCTCCCATTTTTCGCGGAAAAGTTCTTGCAGTATGCCGATCTCATGCCCGTACATGGTTTTCTTCCGCGTGCCGAAATACAACGTATTCTCCACGGGCACGGTTCCTGACCACACCCACTTGATACGTCCGGCCTCCATTTCCTCCCGGCAGAGAAACTCCGGGATGATGGAAAAGCCCGTACCGCCGCTTAGGCACCGGATGATGGAGCAGATGTTCGGCACGATGTAGTTCGGGCGGAAATCGGGATGCTCTCCGAAATTCGTCAGCCAGAAGCTTTTCAGTTGCTCCATATCCGCGGCCGTGCTGTACCACAGCTGATGCCTCAGGAACTCGGCAACGTCAGCCAACCGGCCATCTTCCAGCAGCGTTTCCACCGCTGCGGTATCCGTATTGCCACCGGCAACCAAAATGATGTGTTCCTTGGAAAATGGCACGTACTGCAGGTTTTTCTGGTTACCTTTCTGCGGCGTGATGATCAGGTCCAGCAGGCCGGTATCCAGGTCGTGCTGCATCTGCGGATATTCCCCGAATTTAATGATCAGGTTAAACGGCAGGCTGGCAATGTGTTCTTCCAGCGTGTACTGGAATGTCTCAAAACACATCCCCACGCTGATTGTCGGACGCTCGGACTGCGAGCGTTTGTGGAAATGCTGCTCGGCGGTTTCCAGTTTCTGCAGTGGATCCAGGATGAAATTGTAGAGCATTTTTCCCTTCTCGGTGGGTACCATGCGGCGGGCGGAGCGGTCAAATAATTTACTGCCCGTGTAGGCCTCCAGCGAGTTCAGGTGCAGGCTCGCCCCCGGCTGGGAAATGTACAGTTCCTGCGCAGCGGCAGAAAGCGTGCCCGTCTCGTAAATTGACCTAAAAGTACGGAACCATTCCAGATTCAATTGCATATCTATCAGTTTTATGATACAAATATACAATTTAAGTTATTTTAATAATAATTTTTGCTTCGTCACCTTTGCATCGGTTTACGATTTAATAGGAAATCAACAATGAAGAATATATTTATCATCAACGGCGGGCAGCACTTTGCCCACTCCGGCGGGGCGTTCAATGCAACGCTCACCCGGTGGACAGCCGACCTGCTTACGGAAAAAGGCTACCGCATCCGCATTACCGACATCAACGACGATTTTGACCCGATTGCGGAAGCGGAACATTTCAAGTGGGCAGACACCATCATTTACCATACCCCCATCTGGTGGTTTCATGTACCCAACCGGCTGAAACGGTACATCGACGAAGTCTTTACCGCTGGCCACAACAATGGCATCTACGCCAGTGACGGGCGGTCACGTCAAAACCCGGCGATCAACTACGGCACCGGCGGGCTGATGCACGGGAAGACTTACATGGTTACCTCCAGTTGGAACGCTCCGGACACGGCCTTCACACTGCCGGGGGAGTTCTTCGACCAGACCCCGGTTGACGACGGCATACTGTTAGGCTTCCACAAAATGAACCAGTTCACGGGCATGGCGCGCATCCCCGGCTTCCACTTCCACGATCTGGAAAAGAACGCCACGCCGGAACGCGTCGAGCACTATAAAAAACAATACGAACACCATATAAACAGGTATTTCCATGACTGATTACACCTCACACGTATTCATTACCGGCATTACCGGATACATCGGCGGCTCAGTCGCCAGGAAATTACAGGCACAGGGCTACCGGGTCAGCGGCCTTGTTCGCAGGGAAAGCGACCTGCAATGGCTCCGCTCCCAGGGTATGGACGGCTTAGTCGGCACCATTCATCAAACCGGCATCCTGGAAGCTGCCGTCTCGCAGGCCTCCACGATCATCCACACTGCAGATTCGGCCGACGATCCTTATGCGGTGGATACGTTTCTTAGGCTCCTGGAAGGCACAGGCAAGACATTCCTGTTTACCTCCGGCTCGGCGATATTCGGTGGCAAAGAAAACGGCGAGGCCAATTCCTTTGTATACACCGAAGATTTCCCGCTGGAGCCCCGCTTGGAGATGGCCTCCCGGGTATTGATCAACAACACCATTCTCCGGTCGGCCCAACGCGGCGTGCGAAGCATCGTCATGGTACCCACCATGGTCTATGGCGAAGGACTGGGGCGCAAAAAAGACAGTATCCAATTGCCGGCACTGGTGACCTATTCCAAAGAAAAAGGCCACGGGGTTTACTTTGGCAAGGGAGCCAACATCTGGTCAAACCTGCACATCGAAGACCTGGCCGACCTGTATATTCTGGCGATGCAGCGCGCAAGAGCCGGATCGATCTATTATGCCGAAAACGGATGGTCTACCCTAAAAGATTTGGCCGAAAACATCAGCGATCGCCTGGGCCTCCAGCCCGCCCGTTCGGTCAGCATCCAGGAAGCTGTGGAACGGTTCGGCCCGGCCGGAGGCTATTTCGGCTTCGCCTCCAATAGTTTCTGCAGCGCCGACAAAGCCCGCAGGGAGCTTGCCTGGGCACCGCAGTATTCATCCATTGTTCCATTCATCCAACGTTAGCGACCGGCAATGGCCACTCAGCTTCCACCACTTCAAGCAGCGGATAAGAATAAGCAAAAAATAGCCGGAGATTTGGAATAAACGAACAATAGTTTTACTTTCGGCTACGATTATACGGATCAACACCAAGTCATGAATAAACGCGAATTCTTAAAAAACAGTGCATTAGGTGCTCTGGGAGTCATGTTGGCCCCCTCTTTATTGAAAGCTTTCCCCGCCGGGAAGCGTTTACGGACCGCTCATATCGGGGTAGGAGGCATGGGAGCCGAAGACCTGAAGGCCATCTCATCCCATGCGAGTGTCGATGTCGTGGCCCTTTGCGACGTAGATGCCCTGAATTTATCCACGGCACACAAACTCCACCCCGGAGCACGCGTGTTTTTTGATTATCGTGAGATGTTGAAGGAACTGGGCGATCAGATTGACGCAGTTGTCGTATCCACCCCGGATCATACCCACGCTCCCGCTGCCATGCTGGCCATGCAGCAGAATAAACCCGTCTATTGCCAGAAACCGCTTACCCACTATGTGTCTGAATCGCGGGCGATGAAAAAACTGGCCGCCGAAAAAGGGTTGGTTACCCAGATGGGTATTCAGGTACACTCGTTTTACGACTACAAGCTGGCCACGCTGTTGATCCAATCCGGTATTATCGGAAAGGTACATACCGTACATGCCTGGTCGCCGAAGAACCACGGCTACGATGGCACGCCGCCGGAGGGAGAAGATCCGGTGCCCGCACAACTGGACTGGAACCTGTGGGCGGGAACTTCGCCCAAGCCGCCCTACAAAGAGGGGGTGTATCATCCCGGCGTCTGGAGGAAACTGATGGACTATGGCTGCGGTACCCTGGGCGATATGGGGGTGCACATTTTTGACACACCCTACAATGCCCTGCAGCTGGATGTGCCGCGGACGATTACCAACGAGTGCCGGCCTACCAATGGGTTCGGCTTTCCGGAACACAATACCGTAACGTATGAGTTTCCGGGCACAAAATATACCGCCAAGTCCTTAAAGTGGATCTGGTATGATGGCCCCGGTGCGCCACCGATGCACGAAGACCTGGTGTTGCCGGGCATGGGAGCCAAAGCAGACGAAAAGAAGACGGTTGCGGGCGTAGATAGCGAGGGGAAAGTTTCGCTGGATCCGATGGTCGCAGGTGACAACGAACTACCGGATCAGGGAGCCATGTTTGTAGGCAGTAAGGGCCGTTTATTACTGCCCCACTTTATGCAGCTGCCCCGCAAAATTGTCAAGGGTAAGTTTGTCGATATTTCAAAGGAAATAGCCAAGGTGAGTGAAGCCCATGGCTTGGGCGAACCTATCCGCAATTACGACACCGAAGGCCCCAAGCACTACCACCAGTTTGTGGATGCCTGTTTGGGAACAGGGGAATGTTCGGCGCCTTTTGATTACGCCTCACGGCTCACGGAAACCATTCTGTTGGGTACCATTGCGGGGCGTTTCCCGGGCGAGACGTTGCACTGGGATGCCCAAACAGCTCAATTCCAGGAAGAAAAAGCCAATCAATATTTGACGGGCGAATACCGGAAATTCTGAATGATTCGCCGGTAATTGTCCTTTAGCGGGCATCAATAGCTTGCAGCCACACCCGTAGTTGCAAGCTATTTTGTTTACCACGAAGGCCAGCAGTTTCCTTAGCGGCGGCATTTTAACACAATTTAACAAGTTATTAATTGTACGGGCACCGGGTATTTTATAATTTTCGGCCCCAAAAAAAATTCAGTCTGAATGGAAGAAACAACGATCAACACACCGCAGACCGGCTTACCCATGGATATCCGGGCATTAAACGAGCGGATACAGCAAGAGAGCGCTTTTATCGACCTGTTGCTCCTGGAGATGGACAAAGTAATCGTGGGCCAGCGCTACATGGTAGAACGGCTGATCATCGGCCTGCTGGCCGACGGACACATCCTGCTGGAAGGCGTGCCGGGCCTGGCGAAAACATTGGCCATCAATACGCTGTCGAAAGCGATTGATGCCGGTTTCAGCCGCATTCAATTTACGCCGGACCTGCTGCCTGCCGACCTCCTGGGCACGATGATCTACAACCAGAAACAGGAAACCTTTATCGTACGGAAGGGGCCGGTTTTCTCCAATTTCATCCTGGCCGACGAGATCAACCGTGCACCCGCCAAGGTACAAAGTGCACTGCTGGAAGCCATGCAGGAGCGCCAGGTGACCATCGGCGATCAAACGTTTCCGTTGCCATCGCCCTTTTTGGTGCTGGCTACGCAGAACCCCATCGAACAGGAAGGTACCTATCCGCTGCCGGAAGCCCAGGTAGACCGTTTCATGCTCAAGCTGGTGATCGGCTATCCAAAAAAGGAAGACGAAAAGCGCATCATGCGGGCCAACATTGCTCCGCAGGGGATGCCTGAGCCGGCTAAAATCCTTCACCCGGATACGATCCTGAAGGCCCGGAAGGTGGTGCGTGAGGTGTATATGGATGAGAAAATTGAACAATACATCATCGATATCGTCTTTGCCACACGGTTCCCCGACCAGTATAACCTGGCCGACTACCAAAACCTGATCGGCTTTGGTGCGTCGCCCCGCGCCAGCATCAGCTTGGCGATGGCCGCAAAGGCCTACGCCTTCATCAAGCGCCGCGGGTATGTCATCCCCGAAGATGTGCGGGCGGTGTGCCACGATGTGCTGCGGCACCGGGTGGGACTTACGTATGAAGCCGAGGCCGAAAATGTCACCACCGAAACGATTATTACCGGAATTTTGAATGCCGTAGAAGTACCGTGAAACCATGGATACGAAGGAGCTGATAAAAAAAGTACGCAAAATAGAAATCCGTACCCGCGGACTCAGCAATCAGATTTTTTCGGGCGAATACCACAGTGCCTTCAAAGGCCGTGGCATGGCATTCAGCGAAGTGCGCGAGTATCAGATGGGCGATGAAATCCGGACCATCGACTGGAACGTGACCGCCCGCTTCAACCATCCCTACGTCAAAGAGTTCGAAGAGGAGCGCGAAATGACCGTGATGTTGCTGGTAGACGTGAGCGCGTCGGGCAATTTCGGCACCACCAACCAGCAAAAACGTGAATTGGCCACCGAGCTGTGTGCAGTCCTCGCTTTTTCAGCCATCCAGAACAACGATAAAGTCGGCATCCTTTTTTTCAGCGACCGGGTGGAAAAATTCATCCCGCCGAAAAAAGGGCGCAGCCACATCCTGATGATCATCCGCGAGCTGATCGATTTCCAACCGGTACATCCGGGCACCAATATCGCCGAAGCACTGCGCTATTTCACCGGCGTCATCAAGAAACGGTGCACTTCTTTTCTGATCTCCGATTTCATGGGTACGGCCTTTGAAAAGGAATTGAAAACGGCCAACCGGAAGCATGACCTGGTGGCGCTGCGCCTGTATGACCGGCGCGAGGAGGAACTGGCCGATCTGGGACTGATCCCGGTGAAGGATGCCGAATCCGGACAGTTGCGCTGGGTGAATACCGGCGACAAAAAAGTCAGGACGGCCTTCAAAAAAGCGGCCCTGGAGCGGAACGATCAACTGGATACGCTGTTCAGGCGTTCAGGGGTCGATTTTGCCCGCATAGGCACCCACGAACCCTACACGAAACCATTGATGACCTTATTCAAGCGACGTGGAGCGAAACGATAACCGAATGATGCAAATCCTGCGAAAGCAGCTGTTTTTTTACGTGATGGGCGCATGGATGCTGCTATCCGTGTGCAGACCTGCCCATGCACAGGAAATCCGCGTATCGGCACAGCTGGATACATCGACCATTGCCTTGGGCGACCAGACGACCCTCCGGCTGCGTGCCGACATGCCCGCAGGTACCACCGTGCGCTTTCCGCAGCTGGCTGATACACTCTCGGCAAAGGTGCCCATCGTGGAGGCGGGGACTACCGATACCGTGCAGAGCGAGCCGGGCCAGCAGTCCGTCACACAGACCTACCTCATCACCTCGTTTGATGCCGGTATGCAGGTGATCCCGGAACTTGAATTTACGGTTGGCGACTCGGCCTACCGCACCGAAGCGCTGCCACTGCAGGTGGAAGCTGTAGCCGTGGATACCACCAAGGCCATCTATGACATCAAGCAACCGCTGGACGTTTCCTACAGCTGGCAGGACTGGCTGCGTGACAACCTGTTGTGGCTGTTGCTGGCTCTGGGAGCGCTTGTCCTGGCGGGCGCCCTTTGGTTCTTCCTGAAGAAACGGAAGAAAGAGCCCGCCCCGCCGCCCGCCGAGATCCTTCCGGATGTCCCGCCACACGAGCTGGCCCTGGGCAAACTGCAGGCACTGCGCGACCGGAAACTGTGGCAACAGGGGGCGGTAAAGCCCTATCACAGCGAGCTGTCGGACATCCTGCGCGATTTTCTGGAACGCCGTTACCGCATACGGGCCATGGAACAGACCACCGACGAGATTTTCGCCGCACTGGCGGCAACCGATATGCCCGAACAGCAAAAAATCCGCTTGCGGCAGGTGCTTACCCTTGCCGACCTGGTGAAGTTTGCCCGCGAGCAGCCCCTGCATACCGACAACGAGCAAAGCATGGAGCAGGCCATCGCCTTTGTAAAGGAGGGAGCCGTATGAGCCTGTTTGAAGGAATCACCTTTGCCAATCCGAATATGTTCTGGTTGCTGCTCGTGCTTCCGGTACTGCCGGCCTGGTTTATCTGGCGCAGGAAAAAGCGCCAGGGAAGTCTGGTGGTATCCACACTGGGCGGCTTGCAGCACATCAAACCCGCCTATCCCATCTTGCGGTATGCCGGTCTGGCGCTGCGGCTGCTGGCGGCGGCGTTGCTCATCGTTGTACTCGCCCGGCCACAGTCTGCGCTGAGCTGGGAAGATTCTACCACCGAGGGGATCGATATCGTTATTGCCACAGATATTTCCGGAAGCATGCTTTCAGAAGATTTAAAACCCAACCGGCTGGAAGCCGGCAAGGACATCGCCATGGAGTTTATCAAAGGGCGACCCTACGACCGGATCGGACTCGTGGTGTTCAGCGGGGAGAGTTTCACCCAATGCCCGCTCACCATCGACCACGATGTATTGATCAACCTGTTTAAAGATATCAATAACGGCATGATCCGCGACGGTACGGCCATCGGCATGGGCCTGGCCACGGCCGTAAACCGCCTGAAGGAAAGCGATGCGAAAAGCAAAGTGGTGATCCTGCTCACGGATGGATCCAATACCACCGGATCCGTAGCGCCGGTTACCGCTGCCGAAATCGCGCAGCAATTCAATGTGAGGGTATACACGGTGGGGGTAGGTACCAAAGGCTACGCCCCGTACCCGGTGCAGACGCCGTTTGGCGTCCAGTACCAACAGGTGCCCGTTACCATCGATGAAGAAGCGCTCACGAAAATTGCCGACCTTACCGGCGGCAAATACTTCCGCGCCACGGACAACGAAAAGCTAAAAGCCATCTATGGGCAGATCGACCAATTGGAGAAGGCGAAGATTGCGGTAACGCAATACCAGCAGAAAACCGAGCGCTTCTTTCCGTTTGCGCTGGCAGCGCTGCTGCTGTTGCTCATGGATTTCGCGTTGCGTCATACGGTATTGAAAGGAGCGTTAACATGATGCGATTTGAACATCCGGCGATGCTCTGGGTTCTGGCCCTGCTGCCTGTCCTGTTGCTGGTATTTCTGCTGTACAGGCGCTGGCGGCGGAAAGCGCTGCACAATTTCGGCGACGATCGGCTCGTGAAGCGTATGATGCCCGACGTGGCTTTCAGCCGCCCGGGATGGAAGTTTTCGATTTACCTGCTGGCCATGGCCTCGCTGATCATCGGCTTAGCCAACCCGCAGGTCGGCACCGTCGCGGTAGAAGGAGAGCGGAAGGGAGCCGACCTGATGATCCTGCTGGATGTGTCTAACAGTATGATGGCCGGCGACCTGCCGCCGAACCGGCTTGAAAATGCCAAACGCGCAATTTCCCAGTTGATCGATCAGTTGCGGAGCGACCGCATCGGCCTCATTGTCTTTGCCGGCGAGTCGTACGTGCAACTGCCCATCACCTCCGATTACGCGGCCGCCAAGCTGTTCCTTAACCACATCAGCACCGATATGGTCCCCAGCCAGGGTACCGCCATCGGTACCGCCATCGACATGGCGATGAAAACGTTCGATCAGGTGAGTGGCACCAGCAAGGCCATGATCGTGATGACCGATGGCGAAAATCACGAAGACGATGCCGCGGCCGCGGCCAAGCGGGCGCAAAGCGCGGGTGTCGTGGTACACGTGGTCGGCCTGGGGTCGCCCGAAGGTGCGCCCGTACCGATCTTTCAGCAGGGCAATCCGGTGGGCTTTATCAAGGATGAAGACGGACAGACGGTGGTCAGTAAACTGAATGAAGACATGTGCCGCGAAATCGCCGCCGCTGCGGGCGGTGTGTACGTGCGGGCTTCCACGGCAGGAAGCGGCCTGGATTTGATTATGGAACAGGTAGACAAGCTGGAAAAGAAAGCCGTTGACACGCGGCTGTTCAAAAGCTATGAAGACCGCTTCCAGCTATTTGTCGGATTCGCCCTGTTGCTGCTGCTGGTGGAGTTTTTCATCTCCAACCGTAAAAGCCGCAAACTGGGTGCTTTGAATTTATTTGAAGTGAGGAACCCGACATGATTAAAATAATCATCAAAGGCTCCATCTGACAACTGAAAAGCAAAAAATAAGCAGATGAAATGATGAACCGAAAGCTATTCCTGTTAATGACGATCCTGCTGCCCGTTGCCGCGCAGGCCCAGCAGGACAAAAAGTCGATCCTGCAAGGAAACGAATACTATCGCCAACAGCAATATGACGAGGCTGCGACCGCCTACCAACGGTCGTTGGGCAATAGCGGCGTGGAATCCGTCGTGAGTAATTTCAATCTCGGTGCCGCGTGGTATAAACAAAAGAAACTGGACGACGCCGTTCAGCAGTTTACCGATATTGCCGGGTCGGCCACCGACAAAACCCTCAAAGCGAAGGCTTACCACAATTTGGGCAATGCCCTGCTGGAATCGCAGAAGCTGGAGGAAAGCATTGAAGCGTACAAGAAATCGCTCCTGAACAATCCCAAAGACGACGAAACCCGGTACAACCTGGCCTACGCGCAGGAAAAGCTCAAGCAGCAACAGCAGCAGAACAACGAGGATCAGAATAAGGATAACAACCAGGATCAGAATAAAGATAATAAGAACCAAAACAAAGATAACAAGGACCAGAACAAGGATCAAGAGAACAAAGACAACCAAGACCAGAATGAGGATAATAAAGATCAAGAGAACAAGGATCAAGATCCCAACAAAGACAACAAAGATCAAGATAACGGCAAGAACGATCAGCAGCAATCCCAGCCGGGCCAGCTATCGAAGGCAGATGCCGAGCGTTTGTTGGAGGCCATGAACCAAGAAGAGAAGAATACGCAGGAGAAGTTAAAGAAGAAAAAAGCCACAGGCCAGGGAAAGGTGGTAAAACAATGGTGATGCGGTGTTGTATCGTTATCCTTTGTTTGCTATGGGCCCATGCAGCCCAGAGCCAGGATCTGACGGTGACTGCCTCCGTTAACCAGACGGATGTTACGACCGGCGTTCCGTTTGAAGTCCGCTTCACCGTAAACGGCCAGGCGGAAAAATTCCAACCACCGGCTTTTGAAGACCTCCGCGTGGTTTCCGGCCCCAACCAGTCGACCAGCATGCGTTCCATCAACGGCAAGACCACGGTCAGCATGTCACTCGGCTACCGCTTGGTGGCTGAAAAAGCAGGCGAGTACACGATTCAGCCGGCGGAGGTGGAGGCAAACGGAAAGACGTATCGTTCCAAAGCACTCACCATCACCGTCCAGCAAGGCACTGGTGGTGGGAGCAATAACGGCACCGGCGGCAATAACGGCAGTGCAAGTGCCCGTTCGTCTACTAGTGCCAGCAAGCAGATTTTCATTCGGGCTGTACCCGATAAGCGGGACGTTTACCAGGGGCAGCAGTTGACAGTTTCGTACAAATTGTACACGAACGTACAGATTACAGACAACATGCCCGGAAAAATGCCAGCCCTTAGCGGCTTCTGGAGCCGCCCGTTGGAGTCGACCGATCGACGGACGGAATGGACCGAGGAAGTCGTGGATGGCGTACGTTATCAGGTGACCGTGCTGCAGCAATACGTCCTATTTCCGGAGCGGAGCGGACAGTTGCAGATCGACCCGATGGAAATGACCTTCGTGGTCCGTGAGCCGGTAGCCACCAGCGACCCCTTCGAACGGTTCTTCGGCGGTTCCTACCGCGAAGTCGAGCAGCATTTAAAAAGTCCGGTCGTACCGATCACCGTCCGGTCGTTGCCCACCGAGGGCAAACCGGAAGATTTCGACGGTGCGGTGGGCAATTTCTCGTTCACCACGGCCGTAGACCGCACAGACCTGAAGGCGAACGAGGCGGTGAACTATACGCTGAAAATTTCGGGATCGGGCAACCTGCAGTTGATAAACGCACCTCATGTGCGCATTCCCGAAACCGTCGAACAATACGATCCCAAGGTCAACGATCAGCTCTCCGAATCGGCTGCCGGCGTATCCGGCAGCCGGGAATTCACTTACCTGATGATTCCCCGGCACGAAGGGAGCTATACGTTACCCGCGGTTTCGTTTTCCTATTTTGATCCCGCGGCCAAGCGCTATGTAACCCTTCAGGGCGATCCTTATTCGCTGCAGGTAGCCAAAGGCGATGGCTCACAACCTACGGTCGGCTTCGCTCCCGGCGCGCAGCGCGACGTGAAAGTACTTGACAACGATATCCGCTACATCAAAACACGCACGCCGCGGTTCAGCAAGGAGGGCAGCGGGTTTTGGGGATCGGGCGGGTTCTTCGTATTGCTGTTGGCAGGACCGATAATTTTCGCCGTGGCATGGGTGTACCGCAACCGGCAGCGTGAACAGAACCGCGATGCAGGCTTGGTCCGTAACCGGAATGCCAACAAGATGGCTAACAAGCACCTCGCGGTGGCGCGCAAGGAGTTGAATGCGGGCGATAAGAAGCTGTTTTACGAAGCAGTATATAAGGGTCTGTACGGGTACATGGCCGACAAGCTGAACATTCCTGGTGCTTCGCTCAACAAGGCCTACATCTCCGAACAATTGCGGGAGCGCGGGGCAGCGGATGAGCTTATTGCCCGGGTGGAAGAAACGTTTGAGCTGTGTGAGATGGCGCGGTTTGCCCCCCTTACGGGGATATCTGAAACCGATGTGTATGAAAAAGCGAAGCTGCTCATTAATGATATGGAACATGGGAAGATTTAATTTTCTTTGGCTGCTCTTGCTGCCCGCGTTTGCGGCTGCGGCCGAACATCCGGATTCGTTATTTGCCAAAGGCAACCGCCTGTATGCGGCTGGCGACTATGAAGGCGCGGCCACATGCTACGAAGCCCTCGTGACCGATGGCTACCAGGAAGCCGCCGTGTATTACAACCTGGGCAACACACATTTTAAACTAAACAACCTTGCCCCGTCCATTTTGTATTACGAAAAAGCGCAGAAGCTTGATCCCACCGATCCGGATATCCGGAAGAACCTTGCGTTTGTAAACCTGGGCATTACCGACCGCATCCAGCCACTTCCCGAATTTTTCATCGACTCGTGGTGGCGTGGGCTACTGTTTTCCGCGTCGCTCACCACGTGGTCGGTCATCGCTCTTATCTGCTGGCTGGGGGCCTTTGTACTGCTCATTGGCTACCTGTACGCGTTGAGGCCCCGGGTTAAGCGGGCTGCCTTTTATAGCGGCGTCGCTACAATGGCGCTTGCCCTCTTGCTGCTGGTGGTGGCGTATTCCCAGCGTCGCATGCAAGTTGGTCACGACGGCGCCGTGGTTTTCAGCGGCCAGGCAACGGTTAGAAGCGCGCCCTCTGAAAGTGAAAAAACGTTGTTCGTCATCCACGAAGGGACCAAAGTACAGATTGTTGAACAGGTGAATGATTGGTTGCGGGTTTCCCTGCCGAACGGCCACGAAGGGTGGATTAAATCGGAGGCGGTGAAACTGATCTAGACGCGCTTAGATGTTGTTATTGGTTGCCAAATCTTCCCTTAGAAACAGGTACTTCGCGATCAATAAGTTATGTAAAGCTATTAGTATTTAGCTAAAAAGGCACTAAACTTTTTGGGATGCAAGATATCCAGCTTCGGGAATGGGAGTTTTTTGAAAACATTAAAATGTTTATCGAACGTTATCAGCGCATCGGCAGTAGCAGAGATTGCCAAGTCGGCAAACTTATTGTCATCAGGATCTTCTTCAATAATTTGCCAACGGTAATAAGGTTCCGTGAATACGACGTTGGTTGCTGTGCATAAAACATCGAGCACAAAATTTGCAGTTGACACTGAATAGAAATCGCTTATCTGCTCGGCGTACTCGGTTAGTACTTCTGTGCTGACGACCCAATTAAATAATTTCCTTTCGAATGCCTCGTAAATATTAAATTCAGGGTTATTTCGGTTTATTGTCGTAATGAGTACATTGGTGTCGATTACCAAGTTAGGTTTAAGAATTGCCATTTCAATCAACCACGTAGTTTATCGTAGTCCTTGCCGGTAATCTTTTTTTTGGCAATTACCCGATCAACTTCGTCTTTCAGCTTTTGGGAATAATGTTGCGTAAGCAAATCCCGCAGTTCTACAGATTCTTCATAACTCATCTTTCGGTTGAACATCCGAAGTAAGCTAAGCTGAACATCGTTTAGTCCTTTTATTTGCCTGTCGATTGTAGCCATTTGATTCCTTGTTGTCTCTTACACAAAGATAAACAAAGGTTTCAATTTCTCCAAAACCCAGTTATTCACGTTATTCCAATGCTCCCCAACCGCTAAACAGAATTGCCGAGGTTGCGGCGTATCGGCAATCCCTGAAATCAAATAATTTTTCTTGATTCCCGACATTCCAACAAAGCTTGTCTCTATGAAACAAACGAAATATCTACCGCCGGGAAGCTACGGTAAGTCCTAAATATACTCACTACTGAGTATTCCAGTTGACGCGAAATGCAGTTAGATTTGTCGGATTGGCTGAAATAGCACTTAATGAAATGAAAAGAAAGATTGGAACTTTTTTGTTATGGAGTAAACTTGCACTGATCACGTTGGTTTTTATCATGTCGGCTTGTGCGAAAAATGAATTGCCGGAGGTTGAAGACGAGGAGGATGGTTATTATGTGACGATGACCGTCAATGGCGCGCGCATTGACTATACATCGGGTGTAAAAGCGTCGCTGAGCAAAGCTCCCGATGAGACTATCGATTACCAGCAGTTCAGTTTAACTGTTGCGGGTACTGGGGGTATCAAAGGAAAAGAAGCACTTTCCCTGAATTGTTTTGCATACGACACGTGGAAAGCAAACAAAAAGTATGAAAACACGTTCGAGCCAGACGAGGCCACGGGTAGCGCCGACAAACAAGATAAAATAGATGTACACTATCTTACCGAGGCGCTGGCGAGCCAGTATGTTTATGGAATGAACGACACGTTTCAAACCGGTTCGGCTCACGTTATTTTGAAAGAGATTACATCAACTTACCTTAAGGGAACGTTCCAAGGCGTCGTGAATCAGGGGGTACTGCCTTATATGACGGCCGACGGGAATGTCGTCAACTTGGAAACGCCCCTTGTAATCGATGGAGAATTTTACGCACCGAATAAATAGACCCGGCTTACCCGGATATTCCTGCACCAACATCGCACTTAATCGTTCCAAAAGTCGACCATGAGGCCAATGCCCACGGAGAGGGTGCTCATATTGAAGCGCCGACGTTCAAATTCTTCCAGGCCAGCGCCCAGGTCGCCCTGGTAGTCGGCGTTACGGTTGCGCAGCAGCGGGTGATAAAAGGTATAGCCCGCATGGACAAAGAAGGTATCGTCAAACAAGGCTTTAACACCCAGGGTCTGCGCCACGCCGCCGCCCGCAAAAAAGTTGGAGATGTGCTCGCTTTCTTCGTTGAACCAACCGGCAAACAACCCACCCGTACGTTCGGAATCGAAGGTGTACGAAAAATCCATCCGGTAGAAGGGGAAGATGGATACGGCCTCAGACCGCCAGGCTTCGTACTGCAGTTCGGGCCCAGCGCGCAGGTCGGTCAGTGTTTCCGTGTAGCTATTGCCATCCAGGCTGCTCGCTCCGGATAACATGCCGAAGTTGAGTTTAATCCACAGCCTATCGGCCGTGGTGAACCCCCAGCGCGGGCCAATACCCAGGCTCCATTTTACGGGAAATACGCTGGCCATGGGTTTAGCCGTGGCGATCTGCAGCGCCACATCGAGTTCCGCGCCGATGCGGCGCTGCTGAGCCATCGAGGCGGTTGGCAAAACAAGCCCCACTACAGTAGCCCATACGTAGAAACGCTTCATCATGGTATATGCTTTTTTTTATTAATATGCAATAAAGATAGAAATTACCCCGCACTTGAGCATCCGTAATCGGTGAGATTACCCTGCCTTATTGCTCATCCCAGTCTGCGCTTTTCCCGATACGTTCCCGACAGTTTCCCCTTAGGATGCCGTCTTTTGGTGTTTTTGCCGGGGTATGGTGGGATATCACTGGGATAGGGCATAAAGGACGCACGGATGGGAGATAAGGGAAGGTGGGCTCAGGCGCTCCATGGTATTACATATTTGGTAAATGTCTTTTTCCATAGGAGGTTCCCTTCTCTTTGTATGCCCGAATTGTCATGTGTTGTTGGATTTGGGAGGAATAGTATTTGGTGATGCTTCGTTTAAGCTGCTAAAGCATTCGATTGACGGGGAGTATTTGGTATACCATAACGAACGTAGGTCTCTAGGAAACATTGTCAAATAATACCGCGTAAGATTAGAACTTATCAAAAAGTACCTGGATAGAATGGAGTTCTATTAACACAACCTTTTGAAATAATAGTTAGAATCACTAACTTTGTAAGAGTAGCGATTCATAGATATGAGTGATAAAGATTTTAAGGCATTAATGGAGCTTGCTGCCAGGAAGCTGGAGGAAGCTAAAACTATGTCTAAAAAAGAGGCTATACAGTCGCTTAATAGTGCCGGTATACTTACAAAGAAAGGCAAATTTACAAAGCCGTACGCCGAATTAGAAAAGTTGGTAATTGCTAAATAATCCTATTCCTAAATGTATGATTTTAGACCTAATACCATAATTGGCTTCCATGGCTGTGACCTAGACGTTAGAACTAAGCTCGTAAATAATCCTGACAATGTTGAAATTAGCAAAAAGTCGTTCGAGTGGCTCGGGCATGGTATGTACTTTTGGGAAAACAATTACGTGCGAGCACAGGAATGGGCCAATAATAAGTATCAGCAAGGACATATTAAGCGCCCGAGCGTGCTCGGCGCTATTATCCAATTAGACTATTGTTGTGATTTCCTTGATTCTAAGTTTATACAGCTCTTTAAAGCGTATTACGAAATCATGGAGCATAATTATGCAAGTGCTGGACAAGAACTCCCAAAAAATAAAGATGCAGCAGATGATCCTCATTACGATAAGCTCATCCGCAAATTACAGGGTTGTCTTTGATCGAGTAAGCGTACTCATCCTTGATATACTTATATACCCCCTTCCTTTTTGCCTCCAAAATTCAGTGCCCAGATAAAAAAGCACGTGCTGAACTGCCGTCATGATAAGACATTTCAATATATATAGGGCGATTTATAAACGGATTGAAACTTTCGTGATTGTAACTACGCATAGGGAATTTTTCGTCACCCATAGCCATAAAAACGAAACGCGAAATGGTACGTGCAATTTGTAAATTAGTATAGGGAAGCAAACGCATTCCGTCCCATATGAGGCTGCAGCCATATTCAATTCGTGATTTGAGCGATTGTTTCAGAGCGGTATGCTTTCTAGCAATATTCCAATTAATTGGCTCCTTACGTATGGTAGTTGTTGTATTAAGCAACTCTAATATCTGTTTTTGAAATACGTCTATATAAGAGCAATTATATTCTTTAACGGTGCATTCAACTGTGATTTCTCGAATATTCTCAGGTGGCAGCCACAGTTCGTCAACATTGGCTTTCCAACCTCTTACCAATACACTGTGCCAGGAATGATGCCATTTGCAATTTGTTGATATATAATCGAAAATCGATATCGCAGAGAGCCGCTTTGACTCATCCTTACCTAAAAGGCTAATAATTTCGAGTAGATTTTCTTTTCCGATCTGTCTCAAAAAATCGGTCTAAATCAAGTTCAAGGCGGCTTTTCTTTGTAGGGTAAATCTGCTCTTCAATTTTTCCTGTGTATGGTTGGTCGAAAAGAAAAAGGATTTTGTTAAAGGAATAAAGGGTTTCAAGATTGGGAAATGGAGAATACAGGAATGCGCCTTTTTGGGCTTGCAGTCTCCACAAATTCTTCACGTGAATATCGACAATCTGGGGACGAGCGTCGTTTCGCTTTAGATACTTAGCGAGTAGGGGTTTAATAAATTCTATAACCTTTTCAAAGTGAGTTGAATTCAAACATATAATACAAGAATCCTGACCTCGGGTGTTTACATTGGAGTTTGTCGCAAAATAGGCTGCAACTTTGGGGTCTTTTGAAAAATCTATGTAGTTTGTGATCATAGTGTTGGGCGATAGCATAGATTTCGTCAACAGACGTGATGTGATGTTTTAACTCTCCGTTATCGCTGAAAAACTCCAAAAATCGTAAGAACTTTTCTTCGTGTTTGCCAAAGTCCTTTTCCTTGATTCGATATCGTGTAGAAACGACGGGCCAATTTAACGCTTGTCCTCTAAACAGATCAAACTTACCTTCTTCCTTCCACTTTTCGGTCAATGACAAAGCTTCTTCAAGGGTGCCTACCCTAGTTATATATTTGTTTTCTTTCTCGTTTTTATCTAGCATTATTTCTTATACACGTTTGATCTGTGCCAAGAGAGATTGCTTTTTTCTGGTAGATAAAATTGGACTTGTGGGGCAATTATTTGTTTACCACTTAGCTTACGCAAACTATATTCATGCTCCTCATCCTCCGTAAAATGTGGCGACACGATAATCCGGTAATCTTCATTCACGCTAAGCAATCCACGGTCAAAGGCACGGTGCATATTGGGACATAAAGCAATTCCGTTGCCAATGCGGTCATCATGGCTCACGCTGAACGGTACGATATGGCAAGCATCTACAATGCTATGGCCGTGCCTCGATACCAACGCATGCCGGTAAATGCACAGGTGCTTTGGTAAAGCTGGAGGATATAACGTTTGAAAAGTCCATTGCGTACAAACACTTCTTCTTCGGTGTCAATGCGGATGGTTTTGTACTTGGCTTCCGGTTCTTGGAGGATATATGAGGCTATTTCGTGCAAGTAACCCTCGCCGTTGTGCTTGGCCGCAAGGAAGTAAGCCTTGCGCTCGGGAAAATAGGTGTCCAGCAGGGCAGTCTGTAAAACAGCACGGCTTACCGAATCCTGGAAAAATGTAAAGAGGTCGGTTCGTAGTTCGCCGTGATCAAGGACCTCGGCCAATGTGTTTACACTTTTGATGTGGGCATTGATGGTACAGCCCGGTTTTGAAACCAAGTGCCAAAAAGGTTCGCCATCAGCCTTGTCGCTTTGCAGATAATAAAACGGTTGCGTAAAATCTGCTTGGTGGGGTGTAGAAACGAGCAGTTGCCAATTTTCCAGAAAATGTCCTACCAGATCGGCATTGGCCTCGAAGCGGTTGTCTATGACAATACCTTTCTCTACTAACTCCATAAGAGTAAGCATCAATACGGGTTTATGCGGGGCGATTCCATAGCGGGTGCCTCCTCGTTTGAGGTGGGTGAGGGCGTGGAGATATATTTGAAGATCGTGGGGCACGGAGGTAAAGATAACGAATTTGCCTGTTTCAGTTTCGTTGATTTGAAAGCTTTGTAACGAGCCGGTAAGGTTAACGATCTGGATTTTAACTATGGCGAGTTCGCCACAGTTAGCGGCTTGGTGTGGTGCTCATTATGTGCTTCGAACTTTCATTCCCTAGGAGGGGGTGTTTATTCCTCCATACTGGGTATCCATTCAGAGCGGTGCTGTTCGACACAGGAAAACCGGGGGTTCAGCACAGAGTTTGAGCGTCCATCACAGAAGTTGAACGTTCGTCGAAGGATAATAGCCGTAATTTGCTAAGTGGAGGAAAGTGGGAAGGAAGCGGGAGTTTTTCCGCGGGGTTTTGACAGTAACGGGAAGTCCCGAATTTCACAGCAAAGGGAGAAAAAAGGTAGGATAGTGGGAAAAACAGAATAAAGGCAGGAAGGCGAGATTTACTAAAAAAATTGCTTTGTGGAAGAAGAGAAGCGGCTGTTCCTCCACAACAAGTTAAGCAGACACAATACACAGCTTGCAGCAGCAGCCAAAAACGCCGGAGTGGTAGAGCCGGTGGATTATGCAATATTCCAAAACCATGGTTACAAAGGGGTATACGGTGGGTTAGATGCCAAGGCAATCCGACCGATTGATCCGGTTAAATAGGATGGCTATCATGCAATTGCGTTCATTAGTGGTGCATAACAAATCGGTGGGTAAGCTGAAGAATAGTTTATAACCCGCTTAATTAGCGGATTCTTTTTCTCTTGTAAAGGGTTCGAAACAGACGAAATCTCAACGATGCTGGCCGCAATAGCAAAAGATTCAGCCAGGGATGGCTATGCGATTTAACAACGAAGCGACCCCTACACCCCGACGACGAACCTATAAAACGTCTTAACCGTAACGGTTAAGGATTTGGTGGTACCTCTCCTTGGTTTGACATGTAGCGTATGGTCAAACTTTTTCTTCATGATATACGGTTTCAGATCCACTTTCCCGTCTGTTATGGGAATAGACAGCGACGTTTCGTAAACATCCGGATTGTTGGCGATCTCCGCGATAACCTTCTCTTCAACACCATCGGCTCCGACCGCCATCCGGATAGTTTCCAGGTTCTGGAGGTTGTTGTCCTCGTCTGCATCCGCCAGTTCGATTGTAATGCCGGTGAGATTAATCTCCCTGACATTATCGGCACTGACCAAAGGGGCATTTTGCTGGATGATCGCATCCAGATCCATCGCTACTTCCTTGGTCACTTCAATGCCTTCGCCAGCAATAGGTACCGCCGGTATGGTCACGGTAATAGCCTCTGCTTCATAGTCAAAATCTAATTTCAGGTTTTCTTTGATTTTCTTGCAAGAAGTTAAAAAGCCTGCAGCGAATATCAAAATGAATACTAAAACTGGGTGAATCGTTTTCATATACTAATGATTATAAATTTTGTCAAAAACTGTTGTGCGGTGCCAATGTGAGTGATTTCATCAGAACGCTCGGTGTGTTTTAACCAAAACGGATGCCAAAAAGACGTTGACCCTAAGATTGGGTGGAAAAGACAAACGCTTTGTTAGCGCGATTGCGTAATGAACGATCGGGCTGGTAGTCAGCCCATCGGGATTCCAGATCGGCAACACCCCGCTGCAGGCCAAACGATAGGGTATATTGGAATTTCATGTTGCCTTATTGACAATCACGATATCACCGATCGCCGAAATAGGGGCCGGCTGCGACCAACAAACGACCCGGACCAATTTTTGGTCCGTACCGCAAACGTTTTTCGCTACGTGTGGCTGCGCAGCAAAAACCCCCGCGCCGGAGAGACGCGGGGGTTCAAACTAACCAATTATAAACCTAAATATGAAAAGACAATTCTACAACCATAAACGTTCAAATGCCATGCCGGGTTAAGCACGAAACCGTTAAAATTTGTTAAACCTTATCGCTTGTTTTTGGTGGCCAATTTAATCGGGGTGTTCTTCTAAAACAAACACACCTACATACCAACGCACATTTGCGAGGCAGGGGTGTAATTCTTCCGGCGGAAATTGCCCGATCTTCAATATAACGGTTTGCCCTTCGCGGTAATTTCCCGTTAGATTGACCGCCGACGCAACCCGATTCTCGCGGTATTCTTCAGTAAATTCCACATCAATCAACCGTGACAACCGGTCGATATCCTTTTTCTTAAAACGGACCAAAGACCCGCCCGGACAGCCGTCGGATGGTCCCAGGTAGGTGATACGGAAAACATCGTCACCCAAATGCTCGGCTTTATCGCACGCTTGAAATACGAAGAATAGCGACAGGATGGCGAAGGGGAACAAGTTAACTTTCATAATTGGTTATTTTGGTATGTAAAAGATATACTATATTAATTGAGAGACGAAAGAGAATAACTAAGTGCTACATGGAGCGTATGTGTTGAAATAGCAAATATCATCCGTTTCCCCGACGATTTCATGTTTGAATTAACAAAAGATGAGTTTCAATCTTTGAGGTCACAAATTGTGACCTCAAACGAAGGGCGAGGTGGATCGCGCGATGTACTCATGATAAGACGGCTAAGCAGTAAAAACCCCGCGCCGGGGAGACGCGGGGTTTTCAAACTAACCAATTATAAACCTAAACTATGAAAAGACAATTCTACAACCATACATCTTCAAAGGACATGCCGGTTTGAGCCCGATACTGTTAAAGTTTGTTAAACCTGAAGCAGCCGGTGGATGGTTACCAAGGGCTACCCAGATTTTCCGAAGCGCATCCACGAAAGTGACTACAACAATCATAGATTTGGCTACACCTATTTTGTGAAGTTGCCTGAACTTTGTTTCAACAAAAAAATAAGGTTATGAACATAGTACTTACAGGCTCGCTTGGACATATCAGTAAACCCCTAGCAACTACATTAATTGCACAGGGACATGCTGTAACCATAATAAGCAGTAATTCCCAGAGGCAAAAAGAGATTGAACAACTCGGTGCCAAAGCCGCTATAGGAACGGTTGAAGACAAGCGCTTTCTTACGGAAGTGCTTACAAATGCCGATGCCGTTTATTGCATGGCACCACCCAATTTCACGCACCCTAATCAAATTGATTATTATCAAAATGTCGGTAAAATATATAAGGAAGCTATTCTTGCTGCTGAGGTAAAGAGAGTGGTTCATTTAAGTAGTTACGGTGCTGACTTACCATCGGGAACGGGTTTTATTACAGGATCTTACAAAATCGAACAGGAACTGAATTCCATTTCCAATATCAAGCTAACACACATTCGCCCCACCTATTTTTATTATAATTTGCTTCCGTTTATTCCAATGATAAAATCAGCAGGATTCATCGGAACGGTATATGGGGGCGACGATAAGTTGGCAATGGTTTCTCCCATGGACATTGCAGACGCCGTTGCCGAAGAATTGGAAATAACGGTTAACACAAAAAAGGTTCGCTATGTTTGCAGTGACGAGCGTACGTGCAGTGAAATTGCTGCCGTTTTGGGAAAATCTATTGGTAAACCCGATTTGAAATGGCACGTACTAACCAAAGAGCAAGTATTACCATCACTTATCAAAAACGGAATGCCCGAAAATTTCGCGCTTAATTTAGTAGAATTAGGCGAAGCCATACATTCGGGTATTTTAAGGGAGCAATTTGAACAGGATTTGCCTGCCTTTGGAAAGGTAAAATTGGAAGATTTTGCAGAAGAATTTGCCCTGAAGTTTACACTTGAAAATTTAGAATCATGAATACAAAAAACAAAATCGCAGTAATAACAGGCGGAAGCCGCGGACTTGGAAAGAACATGGCTGTCGCTATCGCCAAAAAAGGAATAGACGTGGTAGTAACGTACAACAGCAGCAAAGAAAAGGCTGACGAAGTTGTTCGTGAAATCCAGTCGTTAGGACAAAATGCATTTGCCTTTCAGCTGGACACGAGAAACGTAAGCACGTTTGATGCATTTATCAAAGAGGTAACCGGCCACCTACAGGAAAAAACGGGTAGTCCGAATTTCGACTTTCTTATCAATAATGCGGGAACGGCGCTCTATGCCCCCATTACAGAGGTTACCGAGAACCAAGTGGATGAGGTCTTTGATATACACTATAAAGGGGTATTTTTCTTAACGCAAAAAGCGTTGCCGTTCATCAATAATGGAGGTGGGATTATTAACGTTTCATCCGGATTGACGCGCATTACCTTGCCGGGTTCGTCCGTATACGCTGCTGCCAAAACTGCCGTGGAAACCTTTACGCGCTACCTGGCAAAGGAATTGGGCGGAAGAAAAATCCGGGCCAACGTAGTTGCTCCGGGTGCAATTGAAACGGACTTTGGCGGTGGGAGAACGCGTGATAATAAAGAAATCAACGCCATGGTTGCGGGAAATACAACCCTTGGCAGAGTGGGTTTGCCCGATGATATAGGCGGTGTAGTGGCCTTTTTGTGTACCGAAGAGGCATATTGGATAAATGCACAACGCATTGAAGTTTCAGGCGGACAATCGCTGTGATTTTTTTACCTTAGTGAGATGAAGCCGTTAACGATTAAAACCATCAGCGAATTTCATCAGCTGTACCAACTGGCGCCACCTGAGCATCCACTCATTAGCGTAGTGGATTACGCGCAGGTGGTATCGGCTAAAAAGAACAACCCGATGCCTCCTTTGGTCGCTGAGTACTATTCGATTTCCGTAAAACGGGGGTTGAGCGGAAAGATGCGTTATGGTCAGCAGGAATACGATTTCGATGAAGGCGTGATGTATTTTTTAGCGCCGAAGCAGGTATTGCAGGTATCGCCGGCTCCGGATAAAAAAGGCCATCCTTCGGGTTGGATTCTGCTGATTCATCCCGATTTTTTGTGGGGAACGTCACTTGCGAAAAACATGAAGCAATACGAGTTTTTCGATTATTCGGTAAGCGAAGCGTTATTTCTTTCGGAAAAGGAAGAAGCAACCATCAATGGGATAATAGCAACCATTAAACAGGAATATCACGCCAATATTGATAAATTCAGTCAGCGTATCATTATTTCTCAAATTGAAACCTTATTGAATTATTCCGAACGCTTTTACGAACGGCAATTCATTACCCGAAAAATAACCAATCACCAGATTTTAAATCGTTTGGAAGATCTGCTGAGTGATTATTATAACAGTCATGATCTGATGCAAAAAGGGGCGCCAACGGTGCAATTCGTGGCAGATGAATTGAATGTTTCGCCTAATTATTTAAGTGGTTTACTAAAAGTACTAACCGGGCAAAGTACCCAACAGCACATCCACGAAAAGTTGATCGAAAAAGCGAAAGAGAAATTATCAACGACCAATTTATCGGTTAGTGAAATTGCTTATGAACTTGGTTTTGAACATTCGCAATCATTCAGTAAAATGTTTAAAGCAAAAACAAGTCAATCGCCTTTGGAATTCAGACAGGCGTTTAACTAAAAATCAGTCGGGATCGAACGAATTATTTTGCGTGCAGACACGCAATCCATTTGTTTTAAATAGTTGTAATGTGCATCTTTACATTAACACTAAACAGAACGGACGTTAGAAATGAAGATGAAACCAATCGCTTTAATGAGACAGGCAGCCCTGTTGATGCTCGTTTCCCTGGCTTTTTCCGTTAATACCCATGCGCAGAAAACTGATCCGGATTCGGGATGGATTTATCTTTTTGATGGAACCAGTACGGCGGGCTGGCGAGGATACAACGCAGAGGTGCTGCCACCGGGGTGGACCATCAAAGACAGTACGCTGACCTTTGATACCGAATTGGGCAAGGAACAGGATTATACGGGCGGCAAAGATATCCTCTATGGTGCCGAAGAGTTCGAAAATTTTGAGCTATACCTGGAATGGAAGCTTCCGGAAGGGGGAAACAGTGGCATTTTTTACCATGTAAAGGAAGGGTATAAGGCCCCATCAGGCGTGGCGCCGGAATACCAGCTCATCGATGATGAAAACTATGCGCGTATCCATGACCTTGTCCCATACAACACCAGTTTAGGGTATACCGAAAATCCGCAAGAGTTGAAACCTTTGCAGCAAACCGGTGCCGATTATGCCATGCATCCGCCCGATCCTGACAAGATATTACATCCGGTAGGGGAATGGAATAGTTCCAAAATTGTTTTTACCCCGGAGCGGGTGGAACACTGGCTGAATGGAAAACTGATCGTATCTTTCGTCCCTTGGGATGAAGCGTGGTACGAAAAGAAGAACTCGGATAAGTGGAAGACCAGCCCCGACTATGGTAAATTCAAATCCGGATACATTGCGCTACAGGATCATGCGAGTCCCATCTGGTTCCGCAACATTAAGATCAGAAAATTATAGTTTACTTTGGTTCAGAAACATCGGCTTTAATCAGATTGACTTCCAGGATATTTTCTGTTTGCTCTTTTTCGATCTGATACGTAATAGCTGTTGGGCCCTCACCGGTATAGACACTGTTGAGAAACTGGCTATCAGCAATGGGGGATGCCACGAGTATGAGCGACTTGCCGTCTCCCGTGAGATTCGTTGCGTAAATATGGTGAATCTTGCCGGGGATAGACGCCGCGCCATAGCCCTGGCCACCTACTAGTAACGTATAAGGACTACCGCCGTAAGGAGGTGGTATATCCGGACGCGCCTGGGTAATAATCCCATCGATGTAAACATGATGGATACTGGCAGAATCGCTCGCTCTGATGGCTACGCCCGTATAGTTGGTTTGGCAATTGGTAATGAAAACTTGCTCGGTATCGTCTTCAGGTCCATTCCATTTAGTAGACGTGACCTGGTAGGAGTGGAGATCTCCCGAAGTATGATAATAGGGTGCAACATCAAGGCTGGAAAGGGCAATCAGGTCATCACCGTTGATGCCTGTTACGTTGTCTATCCGGAAATACTTACAACCGTGCCTTAAATTGATGCCGTCTTTATTATACACCTTAACGGTTTTTCCATTTACAGAAATGTATTCTGGATTGATGAATCTTAACGCCGATAATTCCGCATTTTTCGTGCGTTCAAAGCAGGTAGCCCATGCGTGTGAGTTTTTGATGGTTACATTCTTTAATTTAAATCCATCAACGTAGGCTATTTGAATCAAGTTGTTGCGCCAGTCCCCGGTTTGTTTCGTGTCTTTCTTACCTGCATCACTACCGTAACTGACCCTCCCTTCTTCGGCGGTTGTAGTCAGCTTCCGGTATGCATCGCCGGTAGACCTGGGGTTCGCGGCTCCCTGCAGCAACGCTTCGCCCACCCCCACGATCTGAATATTATAGCTCCAATTAGGGTGGCTAATACCGACACCTACATTATCACTCCTGAACATATTGTCTCTGCAGCGATCAGATAGTTGAATGGTACAATTATCCAAAATCACCGTCATATTACCTGGTAACAAGATGGCACTATCGATTTCCCAGTAATTGGTTCCATTGGAATTCCATTGCGGAATAACCACCTTGTTTGTCGTTCCTGTCGCAGCGGCAACCGCCTGACGGATGCGCTCGATGTCGCTGCCTGAAAAATCGTTGGGTGTGATTACGGACCCAAGGCTCGCGTTTGCCTGCAGTAGGCAGGAAAAAAAAAGTATCAGGAGCGAATAATGTGTCGGCTTCATAATTACAGCAATTATACAGAAGATTTTTGGTGGATAAAATTTGATTGGCTCATACTCCAGATCGGAAATTTTGCTTTCCTGTCAAACAAAATACGGATTTGTTTGTAGCAAAGATGGAAGAAGCTATCCAATAAAACGTAAAATAACCAAAGAACAACTTCTTTTAAAACAAACATAGACTTAATATCCCGGTCACATTGCCTGTTTAGGTTTGCCGGAAATGACGAACATTTAATTTTTTTTAAAATGAAAGTAGGTTTACCAATATGTTTATTGGCGGGAACGATACTATTGTTTCCATTTCTTGGGGAGGCCGCTACGGCTTCAAGAAACAAAGAACAGACCACAAACAGCAAACAACAGACAACGCTTTCGGGAAGGGTGGTGGATGGCGATGGCCAGCCGGTTCAGAACGCAACGGTTGCCATTCAAGGCACAGGTAAAGCGGTCTCAACAGATGAAAACGGCGGGTTTGTCCTGGAATCGGATCGGACAGATGTGACGCTGGTGGTGTCGTATGTCGGTTTTGAAACCAAGACCTATCAAGTAAGTGGAAATACGCGCGAGATCGTGATCCAGATGGACGGTAAAAATGACCTGGAAGAGGTGGTGGTGGTCGGTTACGGGACCCAAAAGAAAATTAACCTAACTGGAGCGGTGTCTCAGATTAACTCGGAGGCGCTTGAAAACAGGCCACAGCCTAACCTGACCCGTATGCTCCAGGGGGCGCTGCCAAACCTCAACTTACGGATGACTGATGGCAGCCCTACCCGGGGTGCTGCCTTTAACATTCGGGGGATAACTTCCATCGGAGCAGGCGGTAATGCGCTGGTGCTGATCGATGGAGTGGAGGGAGACCCCAACCTGCTGAATCCGAATGATGTGGAAAGTGTGACCATTCTGAAGGATGCCTCCTCTGCCGCCATCTACGGTTCGCGGGCGGCGTTTGGGGTGGTCTTGATCACCACCAAAGACGTTGGCTCAGGCAAGCCGAGGCTGGACGTGCGGTTGAGCCAATCAGTCAACCAGCGTACCGTAGTTCCCAATCTGGTCACGGATGGTTACACCTGGGCCAGGAATTTCGACGATGCATTCTACGCCTGGTATGACTATAAGACGCATCCCATCACCGTCAACGCCAATTTTCCTTTTTCACTGGAATACCTGGAGCGGCTGAAAAATCACGACCCCGCACAGGGGGATGCGGTCTTTAACGAAGCGCTTGGGCGATATGAATACTTTGGCAGTACCGACTGGTTCGCCGCCCTGCACAGGGATCGGATGCCGGCAACGGAAGCTTCCGTCACCGCATCCGGAGGAGGTGAAAAAGCAAAATATTTTGTATCTGGCCTTTATTACCATCAGGATGGGATATTCAGGCACTCTCCAGACGATTTTAACAAATGGAACGTCCGTGCCAAGGGCGAGGTAAACGTGAACGACTGGCTTTCATTCGACAATAATGTCGATATCAGTACGTATCAATACAGTTATCCGCTGCTGGCAAATGGTGATGCCGGTATCTGGCGGTATTGGGCTGTATCGGGCTTTCCTATCGCCACGATGTATAATCCCGACGGTACATTTACCCGGCAGGCGGTCGAATCGGGCGCTTCTTTTGTGGATGGAAGCAGCCGTTCCGATCAGGACAGATTCTTCGTCAGAACCACGCCAAGCCTAACGGCCAAGCCCTTTGGTGATCTGGTGACCTTTAAAGCCAACTTTACCTACGCCAAGACGTTTTACAAGGACAAGCGGTTTAACAACTATCTGTATTCCAGTGACGCGCCTGGGCAGACTGACCGGTTTGGCAATAGTCTATACCGCACCTTATCTGACAATACAACCTATTGGGGGTCTAACATTACGGCCGACGTCAAAAAGACCTTTAACGACGCGCATGATGTGGGGGTTTTGGTGGGATACAATATCGAATCGAACCGCTGGGAAAATTTCGACGCGGAAAGAGATGGTCTGATCGTGCCCAGTAAACCGGATTTCAACCTGATGGACGGACTGAACTACAACATAGCGGGTGGGGGCAATGAGTGGAAATACCTGGGGCTTTTCTATCGGTTGACCTATGCCTATAAAAACCGGTACCTGCTGGAATTCAATGGCCGGTATGATGGGTCCTCTAAATTTCCTGATAATCAGCGTTATGGGTTCTTTCCGTCGGCTTCTGCAGGTTGGAATATCTCCGAGGAGCCGTTTATGGTAAGCAGCCGTGCCTGGCTGGATAACCTGAAACTGAGGGCTTCTTACGGATCGCTTGGCAATGGAAATGTGCCGCCTTACCGGTATATGGAAACCATGTCCGTATCCAAAACAAGCGTGATTCTAAACGGGGTCCAAACGCCTTATACGTCGATCCCGGGCGTGATTCCGGATGGGTTGACCTGGGAAAAGGCGACAACACTGGACATTGGTATGGACGCCACTCTTTTTTCAGGAAGGTTTAATCTTACGTTTGACTGGTACAGCCGCGTCACTACAGATATGTTTACGGTGGGGCAGCCCCTGCCCAGTGTATTCGGAGCAGCGGTGCCTTTTGGCAACTATGCCGACCTGAAAACAAACGGCTGGGAATTGACACTGGGCTGGCGAGATCAATTTGATGCCGGTGGCACTCCTTTTTACTACAGCATTGCTGGGTCACTTTGGGACAATCAGTCCGAGATCCTGAAGTTCAACAACCCGACTAAGGTGCTGGCAAGTACGTATTACGAGGGCATGAAGGTTGGCGAGATCTGGGGGTATGAAACGCTGGGATTCTTCGCTTCAGACGAAGAGGCGGCGAACTGGGCAGATCAGAGTTTTCTGCTGAACTCGAATACCAATGAATACCTTGCCGGCGACCTGAAGTTTGCCGACAGGAACGGTGATGGCGTCATTAATCAGGGAAAGAACACCGTGGATGATCCGGGCGATCGGATGATCATCGGCAACAATTCGGCCCGGTATCAATATGGTTTTACCGTGTCTGGCAACTGGAAAGGGGTGGGAATCTCAGCCTTCGTACAGGGGATTGGCAAGCGTGACTGGTACTTTGCTCCAGAGGCCGACCTTTTCTACGGCCCGTACAACCGGCCTTACGGCTTTCAGCCGACAATCATGATGGATGACCACTGGACGGAAGAAAGCCCCGATGCTTACTGGCCCAGGTACAGGGGGTATACCGCGTTGGGCACCAACCGCTCATTGGGTGCACCCCAGACCCGATACCTCCAGGATGCTAGCTACCTGCGGGTGAAGGACATTACCATCAATTACACTTTCCCTGAGGCGTGGATGAACAAGCTTGGTGTGGGAAAGGCATTGGTGTACCTCAGTGGACAAAATCTCTTCACCTTCTCTGGACTGTATAAGCATACCGACAATTTTGACCCTGAGATCATCGAAAATCCAGCCGGCGACATGACCAATAGCCACGGTCAGGGAGACGCCTACCCCATGCTGAAATCGTACACCTTGGGACTTAACCTTACATTCTAATCGTTAGAAATATTGATCATGAAAAAGTCAATTATCATTATAGCTGCCGGCCTGGGCTTGTTGTTTTCTCAATCCTGCAGTGATTTCCTGGAGACAGAGCCCTTTGACAAACTGGTGCCCAGTTCCTTTTTTGCGACGGAAGAGGACCTGGAACTCTATACCAACTCGTTCTATCAGCAAATGCTTCCCTCTGCGGATGCAGCGACACAAGGCGATGGTATGGCCGATTATTCTTCCATAACCCAAAGCTCAAACTTTATCTCGGGAAACTATTCGTCGGTAGACGAAGGCTCCTGGAGCTGGACCAACCTGCGGAATATCAATTATTTCCTGGCCAATTATAACAATGAAGCAATTCCTGAGGAGGCTAGAAACCACTACGCCGGCATAGCCCGGTTTTTCAGGGCGTGGTTTTATATTGAAAAGGTGCAGCGATACGGAGATGTGCCTTGGTATGATACGCCATTGGCCACCGACGACGAGGCGCTGTATAAAGCACAGGACCCAAGAGAGGTGGTGATGCAACATGTATTGGAAGACCTGAACTTTGCAGCGGAAAACATCCGCGACACCAAAGACAATACCTCCTCAATGATCACCCGTCAGGTAGCCTTGGCTTATAAATCCAGAATAGCGCTTTACGAAGGAACATACCGGAAATATCATACCGAGCTGGACTTGGCATCTACAGCAGATCAGTGGCTTACCGAAGCGGCCAATGCCGCAAAAATGGTGATGGATGCGGGTACCTATTTGCTTTACAACACGGGAAACCCGACAAGCGACTACCGGACGTTGTTCATATCTGAAAATGCCGTTAGTCAGGAAGTCCTGTTTGCACTGGTCTTCAACAACGCATTGAAAAGGTGGCACGCCCTGACCTGGAAGTTCAATTCTGCTACGTATGGTGCCCGCTGGGGACTGAACAAGCAGTTCATCAATACCTATTTGATGACCGACGGAAGCAGATTTACCGATAAAGCAGGGTATGATGAGCTGTTGTTTGTGAATGAAATGGCGAATCGTGATAATCGGTTAGCCCAGACGGTCAGGTCCCTGGGTTACAAAAGAAGTGATGGAAGCGCAGCGCCACCGAACTTCGGTTACACCTTTACCGGCTATCACATCCTCAAATGGAGTATGGATGACAAAAGGTTGGACGGGGTCGGAGAGGCTTATAACTCGATTCCGATGATGCGCTATGCGGAAGTACTGCTGAATTACGCCGAAGCAAAAGCCGAGCTAGGACAGTTTGACGAAGCGATATGGGCCCAGACCATCGGACTGCTCAGGGAGCGGGCCGGAGTAAACGCAGCCGTCCCGCAAACGGCAGACCCCTATCTCCGGGAAGTGTATTTTCCTGAAATATCAGACCGGTATCTGTTGGAGATCAGAAGGGAGCGCGGTATTGAGCTGTGCTATGAAAACCTCAGGTATCAGGATCTGATGCGATGGAAAAAAGGAAAATTGGTGGAAATGCCATGGAAGGGCATCTATGTGCCAGCCATGGACCGCCCCATGGACCTGGATGGGAACGGTACGCCGGATGTATCTTTCGTCTCAAAAACACCGGATGCTCCACAGGCGGGGGTGACGTACTTTGTGATCGATAACAATATTTCCAAGCTCTCTAGCGGAACCTCCGGCCATGTGATCTGGGGCGCTAATGAAAAGCGTAGTTTCGAAGATAAAAAGTATCTTTATCCGATTTCCAATTCAGATATCGTACTCAATCCGAGCCTGGTTCAAAATCCGGGTTGGTAGTGACGCAATATTGACAGAATAAAGCCCTTAACTGCTTGTTGATGCTGCCCTCCTGGGGCATCAACAAGTTAATTTTACTGAGTATGCCAAACAAAAACTTCTCTTTTTACATGGTGAGCCTGTTGCTTATGCTGTTCAGCTTACCTTCCCAAGGTCAAAACCTCAAAGTGATAAGCTATAACATTCATCACGGAGCAGACGCCGCAGAACAAATGACGCTGCGCGAGATGGGAGCGTTCATCAAAAAATCGGGGGCGGATCTGGTGGGTTTGCAGGAAGTGGACAGCCTTTGCAGGCGGTCCGGAAACGTAGACCAGATGAAAGTGCTCGCCGAGATTACGGGCATGCACTATGCATTTTACAGGCATTTTGCCTATGATGGAGGGGCTTATGGCTTGGGGATTTTGTCCAGATATCCCATCAAAGAGCAAAATAATGAACGTATTACATCCATAAAGAACGGAAGGAAAGAATCTTTGGCCTTCTTGTCTGTCAAACTCAATACAGGTAGAAAAGAACTGGTGTTTTCCACGGTACATATGGCTCTGGATCAAGCGACAAGATTGATCCAGGCGGAGGAAATCATGCAACATTTAGCGGGAAGCGAACCCGTGATATTGACCGGCGATTTCAATGCCCTGCCCGACACAAAAGAGATTCAGTTGATTTCGGAGCGGTTGTCTTTTATGGACCAGGGTCTGGCACATACCTTTCCGGCAGCTGAACCCGTCAAAAAAATAGATTATATTTTTGTATCTCCATCACTTCTTAAAAAAAAGAACAGCACCGTCGTCCGGAAAGAGATCCAATATTCCGATCATTTGCCGCTGGAAGCAAAACTTAAATTATAAGTCGTTGAGGACCCATATGTATCTGCGTTCATGGTATTGGTATAATGCTACTCTTTTCGGGTAACCGACACGTTTATGTGAAGTTATTTGTGTTGTTAAGGTAATTTTGTGGATTCCAGATCAAGCCAGTTCCACCACTCTAATTAATTGCCGAGAAAAGTTAAAGAAAGAGTCGAGGACTGGAAAAACGATTCCCACGAATGTGCTATGATTTCCTGATTTCGGACAAGGACGTAATTCGCTATTTAGAGAAATGTGGCTATAACCAAAAAGGTTCTTGCCGGGTATCAATGATATGCAATAGTGTGATATGTTTATTTGCAACCTCGTAAACAAGGAACTTAATTTGTTGATTGGCGCTACACGAACGTTTCGGTCAAAAGAACTGGCTTTGTACATTCGAGGAAATTTTGTAATTAGGTCAATCACTTTTCAGTTTCTTCAACAAAGTCTGTCACGACTTTATCGCCCCAATTTTCTCTTAAAAAGTCAGTAAGCACCTTGAAAGTTGTTTTAAAGGTTTCGGTATACTGTACGGATAATCCCACGGTTATTGGTTTAGAAGCACATGTAAGCCTTCGTATTTTTTAACTCGGCCTGCTTTTACGTCTTCCTGTGCCTTACGCACACCCGCTATGACATGTTCTGGAAAAGTGATGGAATCTTCGAGTTCATATTTAACCCCTAAAGCATCCAAAACAGCTTTGACCGCTTTTTCGGATTTTTTGTTTTCGATATGGACTGTTAATGTAGTCATCAGTAAAAGGTGCTTACTAACAAAGTAACATATATCGATCCATACAATCAAATTTTGTGTATGCACTTTCTTTGGAAGGGCCTCGGGTAGAAGACAGATTAGTTTTATGAATGAAATCAGCGTATAGTTTAACTCTCAGGTATTCTAATATTCGATATTCGGAAAAATAGAAATAGAGCCTATCCTAAGCCGCCAAATAAAATCAGCAAAAATTTGCTAATATGAGGTTAAGCGCCTACCTTTAATGTGCAGGTATAAACCGGAACAACAATCGTACCTCAGGTACAAAGTGCATGCAATGAATTTACTTGTAACATTCGGCAGCAAAGCAGCCATTTCAACGACAATGGTAATTACGCTGGTAATGTCAATTTTCTCGTTGAACGGTTTTTCGCAGACAAAAGATTCTTTGGCCATAGACGTGGTTTATAAGCCGGTTCAGTCACGCCAAGAAGTGTTGTTTATAATAAATGGGACGCTTATGCCGAATTTATTCACCGGCTCTATTGACCCTGAGCGAATAAAAAGTCTTGATGTTTCCAAAACGGATACACTCGTAGCGGGGCGTACCTATAGCGGCGTTATACGGATGACAATGAAGGATGGATATGCTCCATCATTCATTTCCTTGACCGAGTTTAAGCAGAAATACACCTCGCTCCAAACCGGCCCAACGGTCTTTATGTTGAACGACCAGTTGATCAGCGGTATCCAAGACGAAATCTTGATCGACGAAAAATATATCCTAAAAATTCTCGTAAACCAAGTAGCCGACACAGAGGAGGGTAAATATATAAATGTGGTGAACCTGCTGACCAGATCTAAAACGAACATCAGAAAATCGAAAGAGATATGGCTAAGAGGTAATACCATCGAGCCAGCCGCAAATTATTTTGACGGTTTCCGTCCGGTACGCCACAAAGAACTGTAGATTTAATACAAGCCGCACATATACCGATACAAAACGAAGATAACTGAAGAATAATGTTGCAACCTTTAGTTTTATAATCAATTTCCCTTAAGCATGAAACAGCAGCTATCAACCCTTGCACTATTTCTGCTGGCCGTGGCCCCAGTGGCTGCTTTGCCACAACAACAAACACAGGATACCGTGATCACCCTCACGTTGCAAAAAGTGGACGGATTAGGCCCCGAAGGGATGAGCAGCGTCAGCGTGGGCGACCGGAAGTCGTTTCCGGACGAGATACAACAGGCCATACCGGCGTTTACCGGCATTCCCGAAGACCTTACCAATGTAAACGAATATTATATCATCCTGAATAAGCCCCAATTTTTCTACCAACATTATAAAGGGGGCAAGATCGGCCAAGCTACGCTCTTTCAGGTTGCAAAAGACGATAAATGGCCCCTCGCCGATACGGCGGGCCTGTCTGCCCAGCCGCTGGAATGTGGCATTGCTGTGGTTACCGGCCTGAATCCCGATGGACAGGCTGTATACCTGGCCGATGTTAACCAGAATTATGACTTCAGTGATGACGCGACCAAAACCCTGCTCCCCGTTTTTGAGCCGCGCAACAGCTTCGTTCCCGTCCGGCTAACTTATGCCGCCAACGGCGATGCCCGGACAGAAGAACTCCATATCTCGCTTGGCATGCCGTCTCAAGACTATTCAAACACGCTGATGGTCAGCTCCCAGAATCTCCGGTTCATCCGGTTTGCTTTCAACGGCCGTCCCTACGTGCTATGCACATCCGGTTTCAGTTTGGTGGGTCCTTCTATCACCGTTTTGCCGGATCGCCCATTTTTCCAGCCCGTTCCCCGGGGGCTTTTAGTTAGGCTCAACGAATACGTCAACCTGGATGGCTACCTGCTCACCTTTTCCGGATACCGCGATAACGGACACGATATCACGCTTTCCGGTGAATTTGCAGACATAATCATACCTGAAGGCAGCACGAGCGCGGAAGCCGCGCCCACCATGTTGCCTGGCCAAAACAGCGCCAACACCGTGGTGGCTAGCCAAACCGGCTTTACGGCACCCGAGATTGCCGGCCTGGATGTGTTGACGGGCGATCGCATATCCCTCTCCGACCTCCGGGGCAAATGGGTCTATGTCGATTTCTGGAGCACGGCATGCGGCCCATGCATTGCCGAATTTCCCCGGTTGAAGCAAATCTTCAACAAGGCCGATGCCGATAAGGTAGCATTTATCGGCGTGGTGGAGGAGCGTGGCGAGGGCAGCGTACGGCGGCTGCTGGAACAGCATCAACTGCCTTGGAAAACCATCCAAACTGGATTACCGGAGACGGTCACCACTGGATACAACGTTTATTCCTTCCCAACCACCTTTCTCATCGATCCGGAAGGCGTAATTCGGCATCAAAATATCAGAAGTTACGATTTGGAGGCAACGCTGGAGGGAGTGTTATGACAAAAACCACATTAACTATAGCGCTGTTATTAGTGGTCAAAATCACGTTCGGACAGTCATATCATTCATTGGAGAATGAAGAAATTGTGCAGAAACTCACAGCTCTTTTTGATTTGAAACCGGAAGATGCAAAGAGCAGTGGCTATTTATTTGCATCACATATATTTTGCCTATTATGCGAGGTAGAGCGTCCGTTTACTCGTGCGAGGCCATACGATCTGGAGCATGAAGAGTTTGTAACCAAATTTTGGGCGGATGTACTATCCTCAGGATGGTTACAGAGAGCCCAAGTTTCTGATCAGGTTTTTATCCAGGAAACACTCAATAGCCCGACTAAAAGAAGCGATTATATCGTCTTCTTCACCACACACAAAAAAGATGAGGTAGCAAAGGGCCACGACGGTGCACAACTGGGGATATATTTTAAAAGGGAAGACGATGTATTAAAGATTAGCGGCTTTGAAACGATCCCTTAGCATCACATGTTATAGAACTGAATAAATGATTTCTGGAAACAAGTGTATGATGGATTTTTGGTGTTATCTTTAGCAGGGATTATTTATGAAATCATGATAGCTCCATTGCTAATGAAGAATTAAACTATTTGAATGAAAAATATAGTTATCATCTGCACGGTTCTGCTTGCGCTCGGCACGGGGTGTTCCAAAGAAAAAATGGAAAATGAAGGCACCGGGGAATTCACTTTCCGGGTGAAGAAGAACGGAGAGGACTGGAAGGTAAATGGAGCCCAGGGCTACCTCAACAGCGGAGATAGTGCCTTTTATGTGCAGGCCTGGGGCGAAAACAATGAACACATAACCTTTAACTTTAGTAGGAATCCGTTGTCTACCGGCAGGCTGGCAGAGTTCGACGCCGGTGTAGTGATACCGAGCTGTGAGTTCTGTGCTGCTATTGCCGCCAGTTATAGCCTGGATCCGGCCAAAAATAACCGCTTCGAAATACTAGGGTTCGACAACCTGGAAAGCCGTATCCTGGGGAGGTTTTCTGTCAATCTGAAAAAGAACCGACTGTACGACGGCGAATTCACCGAAGAATCCAATGTGTACGAAGGAACCTTCAGCGTGGTCTATAGGAAAAATGCCTGGTAGTCCTTACCTGTGCAATCATCATCCGTCGAGGAAAATACTGCGTAGGCTATACTTATAACCGTGCTGGTGAAGCCTACTTCCGATATTGAACTGGTTCTTTTGGTTGAATCATTATAGGGACGTTACTCAACGGGTTTTTCGTTATTCACCTGCAACCTGGATAAAAGAATAACGACAGCTGATGGATAAACAGGTGTGCCATTGCGTGGCAGGCTGGAAAAATGATCCCACGAATGTAGTGCGATTTCCGCATTTTGGACAGGTAGCGGGTTGTTCGGTATGAGTATAGAACGTATCCGGTTTTGAATTTGTTTCTCGTTGCTTCATCATAACGATTGGTTTATTTGCTCCTTCGTAAAGTTAGGAAAAAGTTTGTGTATTTTATCGTCTCGAAAGGAAAATACTGATTTATCAGCGTGGCAACTCTCCATCGGCATAGCCACCTACGATCCGACAAAATCTTTGCCGCAGGAGTAGGTGAAGCCATGATCAACCGCTTTCTCCATTGCATGAACGCCGTGGTATCCGTCGTTGCTTCCCGGTCATGGACTGCCGGACGTGCACGGTAATCGGTAGCAAGCCCGCACCTACAGCGGAGTTAAAATGTCAACAACGACGTAACCGGCAGGTGATCCGATGGGTAATGAACATCGTTATAGACGTCAGAAATAACCTGGTAGTCTTCTACTTCGAAATGTGATGTCAGAAAGATATAATCGATGCGATTTGTCGGCACACCCTGAAAAACACCGCCCCCTAGGTTCGTGTTTTCCACCCCCTGCCGGGGAGTCCGGGTGCTGTCATACGCTTCGTGGAGCAGGGCTTTTACTGCGTTAATCTGCGGGGTTTCGACTGTAGAATTGAAATCGCCCACACAAATGGCAGGGGCTTCTTTGGCGATTTCCTTGATTTTCTGAACGAGAAGCGGGCCTGACTCTCTTTTGGCGGCTTCCAATCGCCAGTAGAAATGGACATTGAAGAAGAAAAATTCCTTGCCGGTGTCTTTCGTCTTGAATTTTGTCCAGTGACAGATGCGCCGGTCCGTGGCGTCCCAGCCAATGCTGGGCTCATTGGGAGTCTCACTGAACCAAAACAGGCCGCTATCCAATACCTCAAACAAGTCGGTCCGGTAGAAAGTAGCGCAATTATGTAAATCTCCCTTACCGCCGTAGGGATGGCCAATGTAGTCAAAGCCGGGCAGCAGGCCCTTTAACTCTGCCAACTGATCGGCATTGCCTTCCTGCGTGCCGACTACGTCGAATTGATGATTACGTATCACATCCGCCACGGCTCCTTTGCGCAAGCCCCACCCGTTGCCGGATTGCTCGTCGGCGTCGGCGGCGTAGCGTATGTTGTAAGTTGCCGCGCGGAATTGTGTTTTTTCGGTGGAGGATGGTTGGGCCTCGATCCTCGTATCACCACCGTTCAGGAAAGCTAGACACAACGCATATAGACATAATAAGCTTGTTTGCATAATAGGGTAAATATCTATTTTTTATTGATAACTTAAAACTTGCGAATATGAGGTTAAGCATTTAACTTTAGCCTGCAAATATAAGCCGAGGTAAACAACCGTACCTCTCTTTTGTGGAATTGAAAAGATATGAAACTACTTTTTCTGAATATTGGAACATCGGAATTGATTATTGTATTGCCAGTGGTAGCAGTCATGTTTTATTCCCTCTTTCATGCGGCTACGAACATGGGTATACCTGGCTTGCACCGGCTGGTCTGGGGCCTGGTGATTTTATCGATTCCGATACTTGGAAGCATTGCGTATTGGATAATGGGAAGGAAGCCGGTGAAGCAGCGACCATAGTAATAATATCAGCGCAAAGATGAAAGGGAAGAAATTATCTGTGGCGGTACTTATGATCGCAACCTTGCTGTCCTTCGCGGTTTTGGAAGGGTTGAAGAAAGCGGGGCGGCTTCCGGAATTCCGGGAAGATCATCGGCTATACGCGATTACGACAGGCGTGATCCTCGTCACGTTGATCGGGGTGATATCGGTAATCGTGTGGCAGCGGGATAAAGTAGAAGAATAGGTTGATTATGAAAGCGAATCCAAGCATATATATTGCATCGTTGTTGATTACGGCGGGTTCGTGCAAGAAAAGTGAAGCAGCACGGCGCTAGTATTCCTGGCACCTAAGTACTATGAAAATACGATCACTGTTAAAGAGTCTTTAAAACAGGTGGATAGGTGGTTGGGGATATGAACTTGATGATGCCCTCCAACTGATGATTATGCCTTATAGTATGCACACGAACAAAATTCAACCATTCAATTCGTGTAAGTGTACCGAGAGTGGGCAATTCGAAATCGAGGCAAGTCAACGTCATATCCACATCGCTAGCTGCAAAGTCGGCTATTGATGCCGTGCGTGCATGTAACCCGGCTAGCAGCTGTTCTTTGCTGATTTCATCCGTGCTGGGCAAAATAAAATCAGGGGATTTCATCTTGATGTCAAAATTGAGAAATGCTTCACTAAGCGGTGCTACGTGGGCTTCCGGATTTCGTTGCGTGCGTGCGGTCTGCCCAGTAAGGCACCCGATCACATCATACGATTTCCGCAGGTGGTCTCCCACCTGTGCTGCCGTCCAACTGCCACGAAATGGCACCCGGTTTAAAGTGGGTTCATCCATGGCTTCCAACATGCTTAGCAAGCTGGCGAAAGCTGTTTGTAACTCGGCAGATAATTTTTCTTTTTTTTGCGCATTCATATAGACAAAAGTAATGATCAGCGGTCTATTTCGTCACTGGCAAAACAGACAAAGAAAGGGGGGAAACACGACAAAAGGATAACCGATTGATATCGTTGGATTTGGTTAGCTTTGCAGCTCATGCATGCTTCACAGTCGATTTACCGTTTGCCGTTTGTGCTTCTCTGTTTGAGCTCCCTGCTCTTTTCGGCAAGTTTCAATATGCTGATCCCGGAATTGCCGGCGTACCTAAGCGGCATGGGCGGCGGAGAATATAAGGGGCTTATCATCGCGCTGTTTACACTCACGGCGGGCATTTCAAGGCCGTTCAGCGGTAAGCTGACCGACACGGTCGGGCGGGTGCCGGTGATGGCCGTAGGCTCCATCGTATGTTTCGTTTGCGGATTCCTGTATCCGGTGCTTTCCAGTGTGTCGGGATTCCTGTTTCTGCGCCTTATCCATGGGTTTTCCACAGGCTTTAAGCCCACAGCAACAGCGGCTTATGTAGCCGATATCATTCCGCGAGAGCGGTGGGGCGAAGCAGCGGGCATGCACGGACTGTGCTTCAGCCTGGGAATGGCCATCGGACCGGCAGTGGGGAGTGCCATTAGCCAGGCATACTCGATCGACGCGCTTTTTTATTGCTCTTCAGCGTTTGCATTGCTCTCAATCGTGATCTTAATGAACATGAAAGAGACGCTGCCATCGCAGCAGCGGCAACGGTTGCGCATGTCTTCCTTTCGCATATCCCGTACCGACATTATTGACCCGAGGGTGATTCCGGCAGCGATTATCACGCTGCTGTCCTATGTAGCCTATGGCGTTATCCTTACGCTGATCCCGGATTGGACGACGCATCTGGGCATCTCTAACCGCGGCGTATTTTTCGTGGCCTTCACCGTCGCCTCGGTGGCCATACGGTTTTTCTCAGGCAGGCTTTCCGATCAATATGGACGTGTGGTGGTCATCCGATATGGGCTGGTTATACTGATCCTATCGCTGGGTCTATTGGTATGGGGCGACAGTTCGATTGGATTGATTGCAGGCGCTACGGTTTACGGCATCGGCACAGGTATCCTATCGCCTGCCGTAAATGCATGGACCATAGACCTGAGCCACCCACAGCGGCGGGGTAAGGCGATGGCCACGATGTACATCGCCCTGGAAGCGGGGATTGGAGTGGGGGCTTTGATCGCCGGGTGGGTATACCACGATGTGATTGCCCGTATTCCGTATATTTTTTTCGGAACGATGGTGGTGGCCGCATTCGCATGGGTCTATCTGTGGACTTATAGGGTAGACAAACCGGGTGATAACAATTCAGTCAGTTGCTTATAGTCCATTACTTTGAGTTGCTGTTCGCTATATAGCTGATTATTGATCTTCACCTGTTTTTGCATGGTTGAAGACATCTGGACACCTCCGGGGATGATCACGTAGCGGAATTCTTCCTTAAATGTCGGTGTTGGCGCCGAGCCAACTCCACCAGCTTTAGCCACCCAGAAGGTAATCATGATTTGCCCCGTTTGCAGTTCTGTCGTATACGATACCGACCAACCAAAGAACGAATACGTATAGGGAAGTTGTTTAATGCTGGTGGATGCATTGGAATCTTTGAAATAACAGATGACAACACTATTATCCAGAACGTCCTTGGTGATTGCGGGCACGGGCACGGGAGCATAATAGACCAAGTCACTTTTCCACGAGAGGGTAATCCAGTCCGAATAGATAACATTGGCCGTTCCCGGATCTCCTTTATCCCCCTTATCTCCTTTATCGCCTTTGGGTCCCCGCAGGTTCAGGAAGCTGCCCCAGCCGGCGTCGGATTTGGGTCCGTACAGCCGCGCCGAAGATTTATCCAGGTAATAATCACCTGTTTTTCCGACGGATTCCGCGGGGGCACCCATGCCGTTCAACAGCGTACTTCCATTGGTTCCTTTTGGTCCGGTAGCACCCTGATCTCCTTTATCTCCTCTTAGACTGACTGGCTCACCCCAGCCTTGCTCGGTCTTTGGGCCATAAAGCTCAAACGTGACCGTGTTGAAATAAAAGTCGCCCACCATACCGGACGTCGCTTGGGGAGTGGCTGCTCCATTCAAAATACCATTGCCCTGCGGGCCGGCTATCTCCTTTCCGCACGAGGAGGTCAATACCAAAAGGGTCACTAAATAGGTCTGCCAACTGATTGCACGCTGTTTACACATAGCGGCGAAGTAAGCTATTGTGCAATAATCACCGGGCACCGATGCGTGATTAGGCGCTTTTAATGAGTGAACGCCCCGCTTGGATTAGTAAAGGAGAAGGAAAAGCCTGGAGGCCGTATTTGCATGGGATTAAAAACTTTTTCCTTTAGTTTGTAAAACTAATATTTTTAGTATTATATTTGCTATTGTCATGTCTGCCATGGGAGAAAACAGAGCCCTATCCATGATGATTAAGCGGTTTTATAACTTGCTGGTACTTTAGACATCGGATATAGAGGCGATAATCTGCATTATCGGATGTATAGCCGATATTTGTATTTATCGGATATATAGCCGATATTTGAAAAAAGACACAGAAATGAATACTGTAGGAGTATTAACAGGAGACATCATTAGTTCTCGGTCAAAACTTGCCGACGAATGGCAGCCGATGCTGACAAGTATTTTAAATCAGTATGGTGATGAGCCAACTGATTGGGAACTATTTCGGGGAGATAGCTTTCAGATCCGCGTTGCTCCCGAGAAAGCGCTAACGACGGCAATCCATATAAAAGCGGGAGTAAAACAGACAACTCCACTTGATGTGAGAATAGCGATAGGTATAGGTATGGAAGACCATACTTCTAACAAAATCACCTCGTCGACAGGTAGCGCATTTATCCTTTCGGGAGAATGTTTTGATTCCCTCAAGAAACAAACTCTGGCGATTGCAACTGCGAACGACCAATTAGATGAAATGTTTAACCTTCTCCTGTCGCTCGCATCGTTGACGATGGACAATTGGAGTCCAGCAACTGCTGAGGCTATCCGGATCGCCGTCGAGAATCCCCAAATGAATCAGGAGGCACTAGCCAGAAAAATGAAAAAATCACAAAGCAGCGTTAGCGAAGCGCTCAAACGGGGAGGGTATGATGTGGTGATGCGAATGGAGAAATTTTTCAAACGCCAAATTATCAAAACATGATCACTTTAGGGTTAAAATTGCTTCTCGCCCATGTTTTGGGAGATTTTGTTTTTCAACCCGACAGATGGGTGAAAGGCAAAACAGAGAAAAAACACAAATCAAAGTATTTGTACCTACACATCGCGATACATGCGTTGATGCTTCTGCTGTTGCTGAAATTTGATTTTTTTTACTGGAAAGCATTTTTAACAGTTATATCAAGTCACTTAATCATTGACATAACAAAAACGCACCTATATGGTCGTGTAAATAAAAAGGTGCTGTTTTGGCTTGACCAGCTGGCGCATGGTATTTTTATAGGGTTGGCCCTCTACCTATATGAACCCTACGCGATTTCGCTGCAGCCGCTATTTACCAATCAAGTGATGCTATTTCTGTTGGCAACGATCTGCGTCACGTTTGTTTCTTCGATCATTATCAAACAGTCGCTGTCGAGCTGGGGTCTCGAGGCACAACAAACATCACAGGAAGAATCAAGTCAACAGGGAATTGTGCAAAAATCTGAAAAAGATTCACTCACTAATGCGGGCAAATACATTGGATATTTAGAACGGCTCTTTCTTTTCTGCTTTATTTTGACGAACCAATGGCAGGCAATCGGATTTTTAATTGCCGCCAAATCCATTTTTCGTTTCAGCGATTTATCGACAGCCAAAGATCGGAAGCTGACCGAGTATGTATTAATCGGTACGCTGCTTAGCTTCGGACTGGCCTTGTTGATCAGCTTATCGTACAAATACGGCAGACAATTTATCAATTGACCGTGTCAAAGGCGGAACCGATGGATATTGGGTGTTTTTAGGGGGGTATTGGGTATTTTTAAAGGTTGGTTCGAAAAATGTATATTTGGGCGCACACTTCGAGAGGTAAACGACAAACACCATTAATCGATTGGAGACCTGTATATGCAATTCCAGAAACAGACCCCGTATACCTATTTCGAACGAGGCAAAATTTACTATTCGGATACTTGCGCTCCGCTGACCGAGGCTTCTAAATCAGAGAAAATCCGATTGGAGGCTTGGGCAACCCCGCCTTATCCGGCATCGGTTAACCTGCCAGAAAATACGCTGAAAGGCCTGAGCACCATCGGCTTCTGGGATGCCAAAGCCGATCAGGAGTGGGGATTAGACTGGCATCGCAACGAAGGCATCGAGATTACGTTTATGGAGACAGGAAGTATCTCATTCTCGGTACACGATAAAACCCATCAGCTCTCAGCAGACGATCTGACCATTACCCGGCCGTGGCAGGTGCATAAACTGGGAGATCCATGCGTGGGTGTGGGTAGACTGTATTGGATTATCCTCGATGTCAATGTCAGGCATCCCCATCAGGAATGGGAATGGCCCTCGTGGCTTATGCTGACGCAGCAGGATATCGAAGACCTCACCCGTATGCTGCGCCAGAATGAGCAGCTGGTGTGGAAGGCCAGTTTGGAGATTCGGAAATGCTTCCAGCGAATCGGACAATTGGTGTTGTCCGATGATGTATCTGCCAATGAATCGTGGATGATCATATCCATCAATGAACTGTTGTTGCACCTGCTCAAGTTTTTCAGGGAGGGAAGTGTCTCGTTTGATGAAAACCTGACCAAGCAAACCCGGACGATACAGCTATTTATCAACCATCTGGAAAATACATTTGCGGAACCTTGGACCCTCGAGATGATGGCCGAACAGTGTGGCTTGGGGGTGACGCGCTTTGTGCATTATTTCAAGCAGATCAAGAACCAGCCCCCAATGCACTACTTGACAGCTCTCCGCGCCCAGGCAGCTGCCTACCATCTGGAACAAAGCCCCGAAATGGCTATTCAGGATATCGGCTATACCTGCGGGTTTACAAGCGGACAGTACTTTTCGACTGTATTTAAGCAGAAATACGGCTTGTCTCCACAGGCGTACCGCAAACAGTCCGCGGATCGATAACCACCAGTTATAAATTTTTTCACTGAAATAGTTTAAACAATAAATTCGGCGACTGTCGTTAAACTTGTCCGTTGATAACACACATTAACCAATTGTTAACTATGGATAAGGCATTAATCGATAGGAATAGGCTGTTTTCGGCATCTTCGTTGGCGCTGGTCGTCACGGCATTTACATTTGCTATCCGAGCGAATCTGTTGGAAACGTTGGGCAATGAATTTGAGCTGACCCCCACGCAAATCGGTGCGGTTGCGTCGGCTGCTTTTTGGGGATTCACCCTCTCGATGTTTATCGGAGGGCCGCTTTGCGACAAGATTGGTTTGGGCCGGATGTATACATTCGCCTTTCTTGGGCATCTCATAGGAATCTTGAGTACCTTGTTTGCACAAGGCTTCTATTCGTTGTTTATTTCCACGCTGCTGGTCGGATTCGCCAACGGCTTCATCGAGTCGGCAAGCTATACACTGGTTAGCAGTTTGTACCCACAGAACAAAGCCAAACGAATAAACGACTGGCACATCTGGTTTCCAGCGGGAATCGTAATCGGCGGACTGGTGGGGTATGTGCTGACCTCTTTAGGCATGGGTTGGAGAATACAAATGTTGGTGATGATACCGCCTACCCTTGTATATGGCTGGATGTTTTATAAACAGCGATTTCCTGTTTCTGAACGCATTAGTATGGGCATTTCGGATCGGGAAATGGCCCGCGAGTGCCTAAAACCGCTGTTCTTGGCAATGGTATGTATGATGCTGCTTACGGCAGCCACCGAATTGGGCACCAATCAGTGGATTGTTGCCTTGTTGGCGAATGTGGGCGTACCGGCCATTTTGCTGCTGGTCTTTATCAATGGGCTGATGACCTTGGGCAGGATGTATGCCAGCACGGTGCTCCGTTGGCTGCCTACGACGGGTCTCCTGCTCTATTCTGCCGTTTTGGCCTGCTTGGGGCTGCTGTGGTTGGGCAGTGCGCAGGGCTGGCAGGCGTTCCTCGCTGCGGGTCTGTTTGCATTGGGTATCTGCTATTTCTGGCCAACGATGGTTGGCTTTGTTTCCGAAAACCTACCTCGCACGGGGCCTATGGGGCTTTCCATCATGGGCGGCGCGGGTCTGATGTCTACCGCTATCGTGCTTCCGTTGTTCGGAACACTCTATGAACATAAGCTCACGGAAGCACAACAGATCGCTTCGCAAACGCAAACGGCTGAGGCATTACACTTGGCGGCGGGAGCAGCCACATTGCAAACCGCGGCCATACTCCCGGGCGTCTTGATTGTCGGATTTGCGTTACTACACGGTTACCAACGAAACAGGAAAAATAAAACGAAACAAGAAAAGTAAAATATGGCAAAATTTAGAATCACACTGAACATGGAGTACTGCAGAAGTGCAGACAAATCATTTGAAGAAGGCGTACAGATAGCAGCAGAGCTGGGCTACCGGTATATCGAGCCGATGGTACATACGGGCTGGGGCCTCCTGAGTGAAGTAGGTTATTTCCATAGTTTTTCGATGGAGGAAGACCCGCTGATGATGCAGGAGATATGTAATACGTATGGTATCAGGGTGAGCAGCCTGAGTGGTCATAGCCCGCTCATGAAACCGGAAGCGGCGGTAAGCCGGCTAACGCGGGCAATCAACTACGCGAGTATATTGAACGCCCCGTTCGTGAATACCGACGAAATGCTCAAGCCGGACTGGATGGATGATGACTTTGCGCACGATGCCATGCGCTACTCGCTGACGAAAGCGGAGATGGTAGCGCGTAGGCATAAAGTGTACATCTGCATTGAGCCGCACGGCATCTATACAAAAACGGCGGCGGGGCTGCTGCGCATCGTCAAACTGGTAGCGTCTCCTTGGATCGGTGTGAACTGGGATACGGGCAACTCGTATCTGGCGGGCGTGGAAGATCCTTACGAAGGGCTTGAGCAGGTACGGAATTATGTGTACCACATTCATGCAAAAGACATCAGCATGGAGCAGAGCGATGCGGAACGGGGAAAGGTAACCGGTACGCCTGTGGGATGTGCATGCGGGGAAGGAATTGTAAACTGGGACAAGGTTATCGAAATCTGCGAGCCACTTGATCGTGAAATTTTCCTGAGTGTGGAATGCGGCACCATAGACCAGGCAGCAACCAGTCTTACATTTCTCAGGAAAACCTTGGGCAATTTACTAATCGATTAATAACAAAAAAACCTAGCATTATGAGTAACAAATTCTTTCTTTTTACAGGCTGGTTGATTGCCGTATTATTGGGCATGGATACGGCCCTTGCGCAAACACAGGTTTCGGGGGTGGTGAGCGGCGACTCCGGACCATTGGCAGGGGCTACGGTGGCCATCAAAGGGACAACCACCCAAACCCAAACCGACACTTCGGGCGAGTATATGGTGCCGGCATTGGGCACATCCGTTACGTTGGTGTTTTCCTATACGGGATACGCTACCACCGAAGTATCGACAAATGGGCGGACGCGCGTGGACGTGACATTGACACACACAGAAGCCGAACTGGATGAAGTCGTGGTAGTGGGCTACGGTACGCAGCGTAAATCGGACCTAACGGGTTCGGTAGCGTCGATAAAAAGCGATGCCCTCAACCAACGGCCGGCAATCAACCTGGAGCAACAGATGGCCGGACGGCTTGCCGGGGTGAACGTATCGACAAACTCAGGGCGGCCGGGCGGCCAGACGAATGTCAGGATACGGGGATATAATTCCATCAATGCGTCCAATGCGCCACTCTATATTGTAGACGGAGTAATCGGCGCCAGCTTGGTGAACCCCAACGATATCGAATCGCTGGAAGTATTGAAGGACGCGTCCGCAACGGCCATTTATGGTGCACGGGGGGCCAATGGCGTGATTATCGTGACCACCAAGAAGGGAGGTAAAGACGGTGGAAGGATTAACTACGATCCGTACATCAGCCTCGGCACCCCGGCCAAAAAGATTGATGTGCTCAATGCGGCTGAATTTCTTGCATTGGAAGAAAGTGCATATTCCAACGTAGCCAAATACGATCCCGATGGGTTTGAGGCGGGAAAGTATGTGGATCCGCTAACCAAAAGGAACGATGCCAAACTCTTTGATGCGAATGGCAACCCCTTGTATGATACGGATTGGCAAACGGAAGCTACACGGCGTGCCTTCTCCCAGAACCACAACCTTTCTTTTACCGGCGGCAACCCGGAAACAAGCTACGGTGTATTCTTAAATTATGCCAATGAAGACGGCATCATCAAGGAATCGTTTATGCGGCGCTATTCGGGCAGGTTGTCGCTTGAATCGCAGGTGAAACCCTGGATGAAGCTGGGTGGGACGATGAATTTCAACCATGTTGAGGAAAACCAGGTAGACGGAGGAGTGGGTGGATTGAACGTAACCCGGATGATGATTGAGGCAATTCCGATTTTACCCCTGAAGTTTGCTGATGGTACCTGGGGCGGAAATGCCGACTATCCGGGCATGGAAAATGGTGAAAACCCGGTGAATATCCTGACCAATAGGAAGGATCTTTATTTGCGGCAAACCGCTTTAGGAAATGTCTACGCGAACATTGCCCTGGCCGAAGGGCTGCAACTCCGTACAAGCATAGGTTACAACATAAACAACCTACGCAATAACTTTTATTCCAGCAGGAATCTGAGGCTATTGTCTGCCGACCAAGAGGGCATTGCAAACATCTATAATACCCGCGAAAACTATTGGCAGTTTGAAAACTACCTCACGTACGACAAGACTTTCAATGACGTGCATCGGCTCAATGCGATGGCGGGAATCGGTTGGCAGCAGTTTCGTCACTTCGACACGTATGCCGGATCGCAGGGGTTTTCGGACGATTTCTACGAGTGGAACAATCTGGGTGTGGGGAGCCGCGTCAGTACCCCAACCTCGAATAATTACCTGTGGGCAATGAATTCGTATTTCGGACGGGTGAATTACAATTTGCTGGACAGGTATCTGTTTACGCTGACGGGACGCCTCGATGGCTCATCCAAGTTCGGTAGCTCAAATAAGTATGCCTTTTTTCCGTCGGCGGCATTTGCTTGGCGGGTGGCGGAGGAAGACTTTTTGCGTGATTCCGAAACGATATCGGACCTGAAATTGCGTACAAGTTATGGCCAGACGGGAAACTCCGAAATCGGCGTATACCAATCTCTCGCTAACCTGGCAGCGGCTACGGCTATCTTGGACGGATCCCGGGCTTCGGGCGTAGGGATTGGTACCCTGGCAAATCCAAACCTGAAATGGGAAAAAACCGCGCAGTATGACCTCGGGCTGGAACTGGGGCTTTTCCGCAACCGGATCAAAATAGAAGCCGATGTATATTACAAAAAGACGACCGATATGCTGCTGAATGCGCCCATCCCTTCATCCAGTGGATATACCAATATTTACAAGAATATCGGCAACATGGAAAACAAAGGTGTCGAATTGTTGCTGAATACGGAAAACGTAACAGGTGCGCTGGTGTGGAATACCAGCTTCAATATTTCGTTTAACCGCAATAAGGTGCTCGCACTGGGGGATGCCGATGATGATATTTTTGCTAACCCTAATTTCCTCTCAAACACCAATATCATACGGGTGGGCCAACCGGTGGGATCGTTCTATGGCTATGTGCGTGAAGGCACATGGGGTACGGGCGAGGCGGGCGAGGCTGCCCGGTATAACCTGCTGCCTGGTGATGTGAAGCTCCGGGATCTGGATGATGACGGGCAGATTAACGAAGCCGATCGCATGATCATCGGAAACGGCATCCCGAAATTTTTCGGTGGGTTCCTCAACACCGTTACTTACAAAAACTTCGACTTAGCCATTGAACTGCAATTCAGCTATGGAAATGATATTTTGAATCTCTCCAAAGCTACCGGCGAAGACCGCATCGGGCAGGTCAACAGTTACGCGACGGTACTGGATGCCTGGACACCCACCAACCAGCAAACCATGGTGGCAGAGCACCGGCCGGCGTCTTCGTATTATACGATGAACATCGATACCCGATGGGTGGAAGACGGCTCGTTCCTGCGAGGCAAAAACTTGTTGCTTGGCTATACACTACCGCAACAGGCTCTGCAACGGATGCATGCAAACCGCATCCGTGTGTTCGCATCCGTCCAGAACTTCTTTATCGTATCGAAATACTCAGGCTACGATCCGGAAGTAACCACCTATGGCGATGCATTCGCCCAAGGCATCGAATTTTTCGGCTATCCGAAACCCAGAACATTCATGCTCGGATTTAACTTGACTTTTTAATCGTTAAACGATAGTAAAATGAAGAAGATATTTTCACTTTTGAATGGGATAACCCTCGTACTGCTGCTTTCTTCCTGTACGGATTTTCTGGAAGAAGTAAACCAGACAAACTACACGCAGGAGAATTACTTTACCCGTGCGGAACATGCTGAAGCAGTAGTTAATACCATATATGCCAACCTGCGGTTTGTCACAGATGGTGGTTCGTTCTATGGCGAAAGCCCCTTTTTGATGCTGGAATTTCCAACGGGCATGGCCAATACCGAAGTTGCCCAAAGCCAGAATAACAACACGTTACGTATGTTGACTGCCAATGCGGATAACAATTATGCATTCCTTTGGTGGCGAGATTCTTACAAAGGCATTGCCAATGCAAACCTGGCGATAACCCGTATACCCGACATTGATATGAATCAAGCTGAGAAAGACCGTTTGGTGGGTGAAGCACGGTTTCTGCGGGCGTTCTTTTACTTCCACCTCGTGCGTATCTTTGGCGATGTGCCGCTTATTACCGAACCGGTGGATGCCCAATCCGAACAACTGTATCCGGAGCGGGCGGCCCAAGAACTGATCTACGACTTGATTGTGGAAGATCTGAAACAGGCAGAAGGCGCCGGCTTACCGGATACAGACCAGACAGGACGGACGTCATTGGGTGCAGTAAAATCGCTCCTATCTTCGGTATACCTTACGATGGCCGGTTATCCGCTGCAAAAGGGTGAAGCGTACTACCGACTTGCCGCAGAAAAAGCGAAAGAAGTGATCGACAATAACTGGTATTCACTCTTTAACGACTATGCGCAGCTACGCAACAAAGCCAACAAAAACAAAGGCGAGTTTATTTTTCAGAACCAATACCAGCAAGGTATCGCAACTAGCACTGTAGCACCACTGTTGTTGCCGAGGTACCGAAGGATTTCCCTGTTTTCAGAAGAATTCGGTACGCTGTACCCCACGGCGCAATTTGTGGCGTCATACGAAACCAGTGACAAACGCGTAGCGGAGCAGCAGTTTTTCTTTTCGCGCTACCCGTCCATCAGCAATCCGGCTAATATTGTTAATTTTGGCGGAACCTATATCTTTAAGCATTTTGACGAGGAAGCTGCGACGACCACCATTCAGAATGATCTGAATTGGACATTCCTGCGCTTTGCAGAGGTATTGCTCATTTATGCCGAAGCGGCCAACGAAATCAGTGCATCGCCCGGGAATGAGGCTTACAATGCCGTTAATCAGATCCGCGAACGTGCTGATCTGGAGGTGCTTGAGTCGTTGACCAAAGAACAGTTTAGGGAAGCGGTATGGAAAGAGCGCTACTATGAGCTTTGCTTTGAAAACAAGGCGTGGTTTGATATGGTGCGGACCAGAAAGGTGTTTAATGTGGTGCGAAAGCAATTTGATGACTTTGCTGAGCACCAATTTACCTATGGGCCATCTTTGAGCAATAAGTACTTACTGTTTCCCATTCCGCAGCGGGAAATTAATAACAACGTTAAATTGAGGCAAAATGATCAATGGTAAAGGATTGAAAACGTGGATAGTTGCATCTTTCTTGCTGGTGTTTACGTACCTATCGGTATGTGGCCAGCCGGACGGGCCAATACGCTTGACCCCACTCCAGGTATCGGAGCTGATGGGTGATGGGGAAAATTGGACGCCTTCCGGCTCGGTGTGGTTTGATCCGTTGAACAAGAAAAAAGTGGTCCGACAGAACGGTGACGGTATATGGGTGAACGAAGCGCTGCAAGGAACGCCACTCGAAGCCACCTTGGGTACTGGCCAATCGCTGTATATTGAACTGGAGTACATGCTTGCCGCCGACGCATCCTTGCAGTTGAACTGGCATGCGGATGGGGGCCTACTCCTTGCAGAGCGACAGGAACACCCCGGGTTGGGAAGTAACGGCGCGCTCGTCGGTTCGTCGGCATTCCCTCCGCGGGTCGAAGCCGGCCGGGCTCCGGGGCTGTGGCAGCATGTGGGGCTGTGGATTTCTTCGGACGGCTGGGTCAATGGCGTGATGATCAATGGCGTGGTCATACATAGCCGGGTACGAACCGGACAGCAAACAGGCGGTTCGTCCTGGCACCTGACCTTTGCGCCCCATGGCGGCGTAGCGATCCGTAACATTGGATATGCGGTAACGGATGATCCGCTGCCCGAAACCTTCGTGCGGTCTTTTGATTTCCCTACGCAACGGGCGATTATCGTGACGCCGAATGAGTACCCTGTGGTGCAGCGTTGCTTCATTCAGGATGGCCCCGCCAAAAGGACGTATTGTGTGGCCGTAGGTGAACCCCAGGGAATACATTATGTTATCGACCAGACACAGGCAAACCTGCTTGGGGTTTGGAAGGGCGAGTTTTACGATGCCAGCACGATGTGGATAAGCCGGGGGGAACCACAGGTGGCGCAGCCCTTGGGCAGTGTTGTTTGGCTTGACGGCAAACCGCTGGTGGCTACCTTGGCATCGGCGGAATCCGTTTGGCCGGATTCGGCCCAAAGTGGATTCCGGATTGAGGGATATGAGCTGGATCGGGAACGGAGACCTACCTTTACGTATGATTTCAACGGGGTGTCAATCACAGACCGTATAAGGCCGGTGAACGACTTCGAATCCCTTGAACGTACGTTGTCGATAACGCACACTGGCCAACCGGGCATGTGGCTCCGACTGGCGACTGGAAAGGAAATCCGAGAAGTAGGGAAAGGGAGGTATGCCATTGACGATATGACGTACTATCTTCAGTTGCCCAAAGTAAAGGGAGTCGATGCTACGATCCGTGAAGTGGATGGCGTGGCAGAATTATTGGTCGCTGTAAAGGGCGACATGGAGCTAACCTATTCAATTTTTTGGTAATGGGAAACGATTGTATAAAAAGAATATTTTATCAGTTTTTTGGGACGCTATGTCGCGCAGGAGGGAGCATCTTTCTGCTATGCCAGATCGTACTCGCTCAGCATAATCACAGTCACGATGGTGCAGAGGCGGAGGTGACGCCGGCTGCAGAGCGGGATTTTTACCGCATCGAAACGGTGCGGACACCGGAAAATGTGATCCCCGAAGTTGGTGGGATGACGCAATTGGACAACGGTTCGATGGCGTTCGTAACCCGCCGCGGGGAACTATGGATAGCACATAATCCCTCAGGCAACAGTCCTTACTTCACCTTGTTTGCATCAGGCCTCCATGAGCCGTTGGGGCTGCACTACCAGGAGGGCGCATTTTATGTGGCACAGCGTGCCGAGCTCACGCGCATCACCGACCTGGACGGCGACGGGCAGGGAGACCGATTTGAAACACTGGTGAATTGGCCACTATCTGGTAATTACTGTGAATATAACCATGGCCCCGTATTGGCCAATGATGGTAACTTCTATATTAATATGAATCTAGGTGACAATGGGATGGGCGCCAACTCCGAACCGTTTTATGGTGAGATGGGTCACCATGCCAAATGGCGGGGATGGGTCGTACAGATTTCGCCCAACGGCACGTTGAAACCTTACGCCGCCGGACTGCGGTCGCCCGCCGGGTTGGGGACGAATGCTTCCGGCGAACTGTTTTACACCGAAAACCAAGGCGGGTGGGTCGGTACGGGGTATATCGCTCACGTCGAAGAGGGCGACTTCTTTGGCCACCCCTCCAGTTTGAAGTCGGCTGGGGAGCCGGAATCGAATATCAAACTCACCATCGCGGATATCCCTCGGGATGCACCGTTGTTTCACGAGGCAGTGAAACAAATCAACGGCATGAAAATGCCGTCGGTACGGATACCTCATGGTATAATGGGTATTTCCACTGCCGGGTTCGTGGCTGATGATGCCGGGCATTTCGGTGAGTTCTTTAAGGATCAGCTTTTTGTGGGCGATGAAGGCCATGCCAATATTGTTCGCGTGTACTTGGAACGTGTTGGCAGCGCATATCAGGGTGCGGTATTTCCGTTCCGCAAGGACTTCGCGTCCGGCATCCTGCGGATGGCGTGGGGTCCAGATGGGGCGCTGTTTGTCGGAATGTCTGACCGGGGATGGAATTCCGTTGGAGCTGACCGCTATGGCCTGCAGCGGCTCGTTTGGACCGGTAAGGTACCGTTTGAGATGAGCAAGGTGGTCGCCCAGCCGGATGGGTTCGAAATTCATTTTACGTTGCCCGTAGATTCAGCCACGGCACTGGACCCGACTAATTATCGCATTTCCAGTTTCGACTACCTGTACCACCAAACATATGGCAGCGATGCCGAAGATGTAAAGGAAGCCAAGATCAGGGGTATTCGGTTGGCTGCCGATCTTAAATCGGTGCGGCTAATTCTGGATGAGATGCGCGCGGGTTATATCTACGAACTGACCGGCGATGGCATTCGCGAACAAGCATCGGGCTCTCCTTTGTTGCACCCGCTGGGTTACTATAGTCTCAATGTAATACCGAGCGGACAGCCCATCGCAAAAGATGATGAGACGGTGAAATGGGTACACGAGCCGGTGGCGCAGCCGACACCCGAGGCCGAACCGACTGTAACGGAAGGTGCGGCCGACAAAGCAGCTCCCAAACCGAAAGCCTCCGCTCCTAAGAAGCTCGCCAAACGGACAACGACAATGCCTGCATCGTGGGTCAACGGGCCAGACAAGACCATCAAGATGGGGACCTTGCCGGGCTTGCAGTTTAGCATTAAGGAGTTTGATGTGAAGCCCGGAGCCAAGGTAGCGCTCGTTTTTGGGAATAACGATGACATGCAGCACAACCTATTGATTGTAAAAGGCGGTACCAGCGAGGAGGTTGGCACGGCTGCCCTGAAATTGGGCTTAGGTGGGTCGAAGATGCAGTATATACCGCAGTCAGATAATGTACTGTTCCACACGAACCTGTTGCAGCCTCGTAGTACGGAAACAATTTATTTCGAAGCACCCTTGAAGCCCGGTAAATACGAATATGTATGTACGTATCCGGGCCACTTCCAGGTGATGCGGGGTGTGATGAATGTAAAGGAGTAAAAAAATGAATAGAAAAATTGCTGTTGTTATGCTGTTGGGGGCCATCGTCGCCTCCGGCAGCTTATCCGCTCAAGTTGCACGTAATGCGTTTACCTGGTCTAACGATGAAAAACACATCGCACTGCACCAAGATGACCGCATAATCTGGCAGCTCAATGTAGATACTTCGCAGGACAAGCCTTACTTTCACCCGTTGCGTACCCCTTCAGGATTGGACCTCACGCTGGAGCGTCCGGCAGACCACCCATGGCACCGTGGACTGTGGTTCTCCTGGAAGGATATCAACGGTGTAAACTACTGGGAAGAAGATCCTTCTGCTGGTGTTTCGGAAGGCCGAAGCGTCATCAAACGTGTAGTGGCAAAATTGGGAAAGAAAGAACCGAATGCGACAATCCGCATTCAGCTCACTTATTCCGATTCGGCGAGAATGGTAATGACGGAACGTCGTCGGATTACCGTGAGCCCACCGGAACAAGGGGGGTATTGGATTGATTCGCATCATACGTTTACAGCGAAAGCTGATGTGACGCTTTACCTCGAAAAGCCCGCGAAGCACGGCGGTGTTGGATGGGGTGGTTATGCAGGTTTCTCGTTCAGGGGTTCCGACCAACTTATTGATGTGTCGTTTATGGCGTCGAGTGGGTGGAAAAATCAGGATGACCTGACGGGCTATGGTGAAAAGGAACAGTGGATGGGAATCAATGCCGTCAATCAGGGCAAGGATGTTTCGCTGGTGATTTTTGATGATCCGCGAAATCCAAGATACCCCTCGCCTTGGTATATATGGTACGCTAAGGGGCAGAACCTGTTTTTCACACCTTCACTACTTTTTGATGGACCGTTGGTATTGAAGAAAGGACAACGGCTGGAATTGCATTACAAGGTACGGGTGGCTGACGGCAAGATCGATAAGGACGCGATAAATAACTGGCGTCCTTAAGCTGCTGACTCGTATGACCCGATAAACCCACGCCATCAATTAAAGCTTTCCCGAAACTGTATCGGGCTTTGATTCGTTTTGTTTCGGAAAAACTTGCTGAACGACTGTGGATGCTCAAAACCCAATGTATAAGCTATTTCCGAAACCGATTGACCGGTGGCGGAGAGCTTTTCTTTGGCTTTCTCGATCAGCTTGTTATGGATATGCTGCTGGGTGTTCTGCCCGGTGAGGGACCGCAGCATATCGCTGAGGTAGCTTGGTGAAAAATTCAACCGGTCAGCAAGAGACTGAACGGTGGGGATACCCTGGGTCAAGGACGTTTGCCCGTCGAAATATTCGTCCAATATCGCTTCCAGGTTTTGCAGCACCGTGTCGTTGACGGGCTTCCGCGTGATGAATTGCCGTTTGTAGAAACGATGAGCATAGTTCAATAACAACTCGATCTGTGAGATAATCACATCGTGGCTCACCTCATCGATACGACTGTTTAATTCGTCTTCCATGTTCCTGAAAATGGAGAGGATAACCTCTTTTTCCTTGTCAGACAGGTGTAGTGCCTCGTTGATGGAATAGGAAAAATAATGGTATCGCTTAATGGTTTTCGCCAAGGGATAACTCAACAGAAAATCGGGATGCATCAAGAGGGTGATTTGCTGATTGATACATTGATTTTCAACGAGACGGCCATCGATCCGATCATTATTACCGACGATCTGATGGGGGGCAGCAAAAAACAATCCGCCCTCGCTAAAATCAAAATATGTCTGACCGTACCGTAATGTGCCTCCCAAATTGGGCCGGAAAGAGATTTTATAAAAATTTAATACATGGCGATGCTGGGGTGGCACCCCGACAATCGGCCTGTCCACACCGTTAACCAGTGCAATCAATGGATGTTGGGGAGCCGAAAAGCCGGCGGCTTTCATGGCTTCCGACAGCGAATCGAATTGCTGCGGAGCGTGTTCGCTTTTGTTCATAGTACAAAAATATTGTATAAAATTGTAAAATACCAACCGGTATCCATTGTCGGATACCGGCGGTGGTGGGGGTGGATGGCCTATCCCTGTGCTGCATTCGAAACAGCTTCCCAAGCTTCCCAGGTCTTCAGCCGTTGCGCATAGACTTCACGCACCTCGGGTAGATTATGTTTCCCCAGGAATAAACGTAATGGTGGGTTAGGGGTGTCGACCGCAGCAAAAAGCGCTTCCGGTGTTGCGTCAGGATCACCTTTTTCCAAGCGTTGGATGTTACCGAATATTTCGGCTTTCAGCGCTTCATAAATAGGTTGGCTATCCGCAAACTTCAACGATTCCTGGCTGCCGAAGGTGGTGTCATAAGCACCCGGCTCGATGATGGTTACATCAATGCCAAATGGTTTCACCTCGGTGGCCAAGCTTTCATAAATGGCTTCAAATGCCCATTTGGATGAACAGTAATAGCCAATAACCGGGTGCGTTACGTGTCCCAGCGTACTGGACGTGCCCAGGATATGTCCCCGGCCTTGCTTTCGCAACAATGGCAGTGCGGCCTGGATGACGGAGACAGGGCCGAGTACATTGGTGTCGTAAAGTAACCGGATATCATCAGCACCGGCTTCTTCAATGGTTGACACAAGGGAATAGCCTGCATTGTTCAACACAACATCCAGTCGTCCGAAATGGGCATAGGCGGCATTCACAGCCGTTTTTACCTGTTCGGGGTTGGTAACGTCTACGGCCAATGTCAAAACGTTCGCACCATATTTTTCTTTCAGATCGGCAATGCTTTCCAATTTGCGGGCGGTGGCGGCAACTTTGTCACCACGCTGAAGAGCCGCTTCTGTCCATATCCGTCCGAAACCCCGGGAAGCTCCCGTAATGAACCATATTTTTTCTGTCCTTTTCACAGCATTTGCTGTATCTGCTTGTTGTACCATAGTCAAAATCTTTTAAATGAACGATGGTACAAAGTTCGGCAGGAGCTAATCCAGATAAGTAGCCAAATCGGGCGGTGTTGTAGTCGAAATGGGAAAGAGTGGTCAATTATATGGGCAGCGCCTGCGCCAGCCGGGTCAACCCCTCCTCGAGCAGAGACCGCGGGCAGGCGATGTTGATGCGTAGAAACCCTTCACCGGCATCGCCATAGAGAGTGCCGGGACTTAGCCACAGTCGCTGTTCGCGCAGTAGCCGGTCGGCAAAATCCGCAGCGGAGGGAATGACCGAACGACCATCCAACCAGACGAGGTAGGTGGCCTGCAGCGGGATGACATCAGCCTGTGGCAGGTGGATCTTACAGAAGTCCGTTAAATACGTAAAGTTGGCGGCCAAATAGGTTTTCAGCGATTCCAGCCAGTCTTCGCCATGTTCGTAGGCGGCAATAAGCGCCTCAATGGCCAAGGGATTCAAGAGGGCCATCTCCTGTATGTCCAGGATGTGGCGCACCTGTTTTCTGAATGCTGCATTTTCGGAAAATAAATAGGCTGCCTGCAGTCCGGCAATGTTGAAGGTTTTGGAGGGAGAGCTGACCGTGATGGATTGCAGGGCATGGTCATGGCCCAATGATGCGAATGGAATATGACGGTGTGGCTGGTAAACCAGGTCGGAGTGAATCTCGTCAGACACGACCACGACGTTGTGCTGCACGCATATTTCGCCGATGCGCAGCAACTCTTCTGCCGTCCAGACACGGCCCACCGGGTTATGGGGATTGCAGAGCAGCAGGAGCTTTACTGCGGGATCGGCCGCCTTGTCCTTCAGATCGTCAAAATCAAGATCATATACACCGTTACGCAACTGCAGGTTGTTTTGGACGGCCTGCCGGTCGCAATGGGTGATGCTGGTAAAGAAGTGGTTGTATACCGGCGGCTGTAGGAGGATTTTGTCTCCTGGGCCTGTCAATGCGCGGATAATAGCAGATAACGCCGGGATGACTCCGGTGACTGGAATCAGCCATTCCGGATGCAGGGCAAAGCCATGCCGCTTTTTCCACCAGCCGATGATGGCATCGTAGAACCGCTGCGGGGTTTGGGTGTATCCGAAGATGCCGTGTGCCACGCGGTCTTCCAGCGCCTGCTGGATGGCGGGAGCTGCCTTGAAATCCATGTCGGCAATCCACATGGGAAGCACGTCTGATCCGGCGGTGTCCCATTTGATGCAATCCGTATGTTTACGATCAACGGGATGGTCAAAGTGATAGTCCATTGGTTTTTTTATAAAGGTAAAAATACGATTTTATAAGAACGTGCTCGAGACACTATCCATCGTCATGGTGCCCGCCTGTTCGATGACGATTTGCCGTACGGCTTTGGCACCGCCCTGCTGAGGATAAATGTTGTCTTTGAGCAGCAGCTCTTTTGGATTGCTGGAGATAAAGGCTGGGGTAGAATGATGTCCGGCATTACTTGCGAAAGTATTCTTGACTACCTTCAATTGTGGAGATCCTTCATCCCGTATACAGGCTGCTTTTGACAGAATGTTGTTGGCTTCGATGACTACGTTGGACGCTTCGCTATGGACGGTAAGTGCATTGACCGCCGTATCGGCGGAGATCTGGTTGCCGCTCAGGATCGCACGGTTGACTTTGTGAAGGGAAATGGCTCCATGCGGCGATCTGCTGGAAAGTAAATTGTCTTTGAAAATAAGGCTGCCCTCCAGATGGAAATTGAGATTACCATTCAGCTTATTGGCAATGAACACAAGACTGTCTACCTGAATGTCATTATGCAGGGCCAGATAACCGATTTGATTGGAATCCAGCTGCAATTTTTCTGCCTGCAGATTCCGCAACAACCGCAATCCTGGAAATGTATTTTTGGCCAAGCGAATCTGCCCTTGCTTACCGACAATCTCTGCAAAATTGTCTGACTTGTTATCGATCACATTGACCGAATCGCATCCGCGAATGTACACGGCTGGCCGGTTGCTATACTGCGACCGGTTGCCTTTAACGGTGACTTGCTTGACACCGACCAGTGTAGCAATGCCTGACCCATCCCGCGTTGGGGTGCCCTTTACCCAACCGTTGCCCGAACTGGTGTTCTCGGCAATGTAAGCCCTAATATCGACTGTTTTGGAGGTTTCTGGATTATTGATGTCGATTGCATCGGCAGCATTTCCTACGAGATTATTTCCTGTGATCCGATAATTGCGCTCTACTCCCAACGAGCCGAAAGCTACTTGTATGCCGCTCATCCCATTGCCGTGGATGTCGTTACGGCGAATGTCTACATTTTTGCAGCTATGAAGGAAAATGCCATTCTCTGCATTGCGGTGGATGTGGCTGTTGCGTATGCGGATTTGCCGGCACGTCTGTACCCGTATGCCTGTACCCCGCTGATAATAATCGGGGCTTTGCCGCTTCGCGCCATAGCCGCTCACCTCCAAACGGTCTATTTCGATACGATGGCTGTGATGGATATAGACCCCGGCGAAGGAGCGTAGCTTGGTTGAATCACCTATAGCTCTTGCCTGTTGGATGGTGATGTCCTGGCAACTATCCAGAAAAACGGCTTCACCGTAGGTATGTGCCTCCTGAAATCGAATGTCCACACCTCGTACACGATGGCCATAAAAGAGGGGATAGTCGGAATACTGCTTTGCCAAGGTGAAATCTTCCGCTACGTACGGAGGTAACTGTTTGATAATTCCATTGCCTTTTAGGCTTACACCATCCTTGAGGTATATCGTGCGCAGGTGATACGTACGTTCTGCTGGTAATTGCACCGTATCGCCGGGAGTGGCCTGGTCAATAAGTTTTTGTACAAACTGGGTGTCATCTTGTTGCTGCTCCCGGTTTACCGTTGGCTGAAAATTGACCAACAGTAGCAAGAGCACGGGCAGTAACAATCGTTGCTCCATATGAAGTGTTGTGTTAGTATCCTACATTCCCCAATAAACCGGGGATCTATTACAATAACTCAAAATAATAGAAACTATTGCCCTCGGGAACAGGATGGGGGTCTGGTAGGCAGGGATCTTCCTACCGAAGGGAAACTGATTGCCAAGAGCGAACGTGAAAAGCAGGTATTTAAAGAACAGGGATTGGTGTAAATGGTTAGGCAATTGAAAGTAAGACACCCGATGGGATTTTGAAAATCTACGAACGAGTATTACCTTTAGCAAAATAAACGCATTTCATGCTCATCGTTACCTGCGCAATCATCATCCACAACAGCAAAATATTAATCTGCCAACGTAGCGGTGCGATGGACCTTCCACTGAAATGGGAGTTTCCGGGCGGAAAGGTGGAACCAGGCGAAGACGAAAAGCTAACCATCGTCCGCGAGATTAAGGAGGAATTGCATCTGGATATCGAAGTGGTGAAAAAGCTCCAGCCGGTGGCACATGAATACCCGGCTTTTCGGATCCGTTTGGTGCCTTTTATCGCGAGGATGGTAGGCGGTGAGTTACTTCTCGAAGAACATTCCGATTGCCAATGGGTAACGGTAGATGAGCTGGACCGATACGACTGGGCGCCGGCCGATCTGCCGATTGTTGAACAACTGAAAGTGAACCGAAATAGCTAGAGGCAACGCTCGCTGCTGATCGCGTTTACCCTGAAGTTACACAAGGAATGTTTTATTGTTGGTCTACAAGCTTAGCTGGCAAACCGGGGCCGACGGACAAGCGAGTTTCATTTGTGCCACGGTTCTACTCGGGTATGGTGTAAATCGGACTTTTTAGGCGGAGATCCAGATTGCCCATATAAGCAGTTGGGTAACCAGTCCCATGAGCAAAGTGGCGGTGGTAAAGACTTTTAGTGTGGTGGCAGCGCTAATACCCGAAAACCGGCTAACGACCCAGAAGTAAGAATCGTTCATATGGCTCACACACATGCTGCCGGCTCCTAAGCTAAGAATGGTCAGCGAAAGGCCCAACGGGTGATCCAACCCCAGACTGCCCAACATGGGGGCAACTAGCGAGGCCCCGGTAATGACCGCGACGGTGGACGATCCTTGGGCTGATTTCAGAAATGCGGTAATCAGAAAGGGTAGAAATATGCCCAGCGATGTACCGCCCAGTAGCGTGCCGATATCGCGTCCGATACCAGAATGCTGAAGCAATTGCCCATACATGCCGCCCGCACCGATAATGGCCACGATGACTCCCGCCTTTTCTACACCCTGGGTAAGCCAACCGGGAAGCTTTTTGCGATCTTTTCGTTTGACCAGAAAGAGCGCAACTAGAATACCGGCACCCAAGGCGATGCTTGGATCGCCCAGAAACAACAACCATTGAACCAATTGATCGGAATGCTGCAGCTCAACGGCAAAAAGTTGGGCAAAGGAGCCGCAGGCAATCAGGGAAATGGGCAGCAGTATTGGTAAAAATGAGAGCCCAGCGGGAGGTAATTGAGGCGGTTCTTGGGGCGCCTCGGTCAATGGCGTATAGTCATCTTCCACGCGCTTTCCTTTCCATCGGGCATAAAATAGGCCCACAGCGGCAGCAGGTATCGAAAGGAGGGCACCCATCAGCATGATGGTGCCAAAATCGGCACCGATGGTTTCAATGGCAGCGGTAATGCCGGGATGAGGGGGTACCAAACAGTGTACCGCATATAATGACGTGCCTAACGAGGTGGCTAGGATAGCCATGGTCCAGGACGTTTTTCGGACAATGGAGTGGTTTAATCCGTTCAAGACGATAAAGCCGCTGTCGCAAAAGACGGGAAAGCCGATGATGTACCCGGTTAAGGCAATGCCTAAGGGTGCATTTTTTTTGGAAACTCTCTGGATAAGGTATTCGGCCATGCGAACAGTAGCTCCGGTTTTTTCCAGGATTCCACCCAGCGTTGTTCCAAGGATAATAAGTACACCCACTTTGCCCATCGTATCGCCAAAGCCTGTCTTCAGTTGTGTAACAATGTCGGGCAAGGGCATCCCGGTAAGCAATCCAACGCCCAGGGCAGCCAAGGCGAGGGCGAAAAAGGGATTCAGTTTTTTACGCCCAGTACTCCAAATGACAAAGGCAACGGTGAGTACTAGTGCGGCTAATGAAATATACATCGTATCCATCGTTTATTAGGCTGCTAATGGCGGGGGACAATATACGAAGATAAACGGATTGAAATAGCCATACCACTTATGTGACTTGTTTGATAGCATACTCCATATGGTTGAAGGAAAAGCGGCTGCCCGCCTGCAAGCCGACCAACCGACTGCCGATGGGAGAGGCGGTGGATACCACCCAGTACGTGTTGTCTCCCACTTCTAGGCGACCCGCGCTAATAGCAAGGAAAAAGATGCCATGGTTGGTCTCAATAAGGCTACCCAATTTCGCCAGGCCTGAATGTGGACGTGCGTCTAACGAAGCCAGTACCTGTCGCATCCGTTCCGCATCCGTCAGCAATTGCTGGTGCCTGGCAATTTCCTGTTGCATCATTTCACGTGTGGTTTCAAATTTGTCGCCCGCACTGCTTTTTGTATCATCGGAGGCAGCGTCACTGGCCGAAGCAATGGCCTGCTGGGCATTGGTGGTGCGTTCGTCTACATAGTGCCGGCAAGCGGCCAACAACGAAGCCTTGATGGTGTGGTACGGCTTGTCCATGTTTTTCAGGTGCGTATAGTTAGGTATGTGAAAGGATGTTTATGGTTTTCCCGAAGGGGTCCCTTACGTAGAATCTTCTGACTCCCCAAGGTTCATCTGCCGGCCCATAGATCACGGCAAATCCTGCATTTTTCATTTTATCATGTATTTCATCGACATCGTCAACCTCAATGGAGATATCAGGTACTGAGGTTCCAGAACCGCCTTCGGTGGCGAAACTGATTTGGACCTGCATCGAGTTGTTTGTGCCATATGTGCGAATCCAGGTCAAGTCCATTAATACCTCCAGCCCGAGAATTTCCTGGTAAAAATGCTGCGCTGCTTCAATGTTTTCTGTTGCCGTGTTTACGACAATTCTTCGTACCGCCATATTTATAGTGACCGTTTGCCAGGAGCAAAGCTACGAAAATTGGCTTTGGGTGAGATAAGTCCCGCGGAGGAGGTGATTTTGGCGTTATAATAAGCGACGGAACTGTAAGCACTGATAAAGGCGCAACAAAAACCGAAGGAAATAGCGTCCGAATTTATATTTTTACCGCCACACCACTACGAGAAGATATGGCATCGGGTTTTTTTGCAATTTTGGATGATATAGGAGCTTTGATGGACGATGTGGCCACTACAGCGAAAGTGGCAACCCGCAAAACTGCGGGGATATTGGGAGACGATCTGGCGGTCAATGCCGAAAAAGCAACAGGCTTTCTCGCATCGCGGGAATTACCGGTGCTATGGGCTATCACAAAAGGGTCGTTTCTCAATAAAGTAATCATTATTCCCGTTGCGCTTGCGCTTAATGTGTTTTTTCCGGTAGCGATCAAAGTCATTCTTGTTTTAGGCGGGTTTTACCTGGCATATGAAGGGGTCGAAAAAATCATCGAATTCCTTTTTCACCGTTCAAAAAAGGGGCACGAAGTGGTTGAGGAAAGCATTGAAAATCGAAGCGTTGCTGAGAAGGCTAAGATTAAAGCGGCGGTGACCACCGATTTCATTCTATCGATTGAGATCGTAATCATTGCTTTGGGAACCGTGTTGGAGGAAAGTCTGTCGATACAGATACTCACGGTTTCGGTAGTCGCATTACTGGCTACGGTGGGGGTATATGGTATCGTCGCGCTCATTGTCCGGATGGACGATGCGGGTTTTAAATTGATAAAACGTACGCAAGACACTGGATGGCTGGCCAAGGCAGGGCACTTGTTGGTAAATTTGCTGCCCATTGTGATCAAATGTTTGGGAGTAGTCGGCACCATCGCGCTGATTTTGGTTTCGGGTGGTATATTTGTCCACAATATAGATTATCTGCATCACCTACTAGGTTCATGGCCTTCGTTCCTCAAAGAAATGTTGATCGGTTTCATAGCTGGTTTGGTTGCTGTGGCAATTTTGACCGCTGGCAAAAAGCTGTTTTCCCGTGGATGAGCTGATACTGCACCGATTCGAAGAAGCTGATTTCGACTGGCTACAGGGTTGGGTGACCTCCCCCGAACTGCTGTTTCAATTTTCGGGTGAACGCTTTTCCTATCCGCTTCGTCTTGAACAACTCACGGAATACCGTGCCGAACACCCTGATAGACATATGTATACGGCGTGGCTAGGAGGGGATCCTGTAGCGTTTGGCGAGATAATCCCCCAAGATAACGGTCGGCCCAGACTTGGAAGAATATTGGTGGGAAATCCGGCTATGCGCGGAAGAGGGTTGGGTGCACGCTTTATTATGGCACTGGTGGATGAGTGTGGACGGCTATATGCTTGTGACGCCGTGGAGCTGAATGTGTGGGACGAAAATACGGCGGCCATCCGCTGCTACGAAAAGGCCGGTTTTGTCTTTCAGCCGAGTGACCGGGTGGTGCTGCAAGCCTTCGGGCGCAGTTTCAACATTCACAAGATGGTGAAGGTGAAATAAACTACACTTCGTCGTCATCTAAGCCTCCGGAAGCTGTACCGGCAAGGTCTCCGCCTTGCTGATCTACCTCATCGGGATTATCTGTCTCACGGATCTCGGCTTCATCGTCCGAATCGTCGTACTGTTGCTGTTTGTCAAAAGCTGTGTGGTTTGCTCGCTCGTTTTCGGCGATTCCTTTTTCTTTTTTCTCCGGATCAACCGGAGGGTGTTGTTGGCCGTTGCTCGTCATAACGGGTTTTCCTCTTTTTTATACCAACAAGGACCTCATGAAAATGTTTGTTTGGGGAATCTACCCTGAACATTCCGATGTTAATGGCCGTGTCTTCCGAGTTGATTCACGGCGTAATTTGCTATCTTTATGCCCAAAATCAGCTATAAAATGCGTGTAGGACAATTGACGTTATTAATGATGGTGATAGGATCTTTGTATATGACGACGGCATTTGCGCAAAAAGAAAGCGATGATGCGCCGTTGAAAGCCATTATCGTGAATGCGGAAAAAGACATTGCTTTCGATAGGGTCGTAGACCGTCTACTGGAAACCGACTTTGTTATCCAATCTGTCGATAAAGATGCTGGTTTTATACAAGCGCGGGCGTTTTTCAAAGACCGACGGATTCTATCTTCTAAAAAAGGGGAAAGGCGAACATTGAATTTCGTGTTGAGGCCCCACCGTTCCGGAACCAAGATTGTTCTTCAGATTTACAGCGAGGACTACCGTTTCGAAGGTGATGTGGGAAATCGTAATTATTATTACGAGGAAAATGGAATTATGGATGATGCCGCCGTTTACCAGGAAATTTTGAAGGATCTTGGCCAAAGCATTGAACGATAGAACGCCAATAATTATGAATAAGATCATTCGTCTTATCGGGACAACAGGATTGATAAGCTTTGTGATGGCTCTATACAATCTCAGCCTCGGCCAGTCGCCCGCGACGAAGCCCAACATCATTTATATTTATGCAGACGACTTGGGATATGCCGAGATCGAACCGTATGGCCAGACTAAAATAAAGACACCCAATTTGGCTAAGCTTAGCCAAACAGGCATGAAATTCACCGACCACTACACAAGTACACCGGTGTGTGCGCCCGCCCGGTGCATGTTGCTGACCGGAAAGCATGGCGGGCATTCGTATATACGAGGTAATTACGAACTAGGGGGCTTTGCCGATAGTCTTGAAGGTGGGCAAATGCCGCTGCCTGAGGGAACCTACACGCTGCCTAAAATGCTTAAAGAGGCAGGGTATGCTACCGGAATGGCCGGCAAATGGGGGCTGGGAATGCATAACACGACAGGATCTCCACGGAAACAGGGGTTCGATTTTTATGTGGGATACCTGGACCAAAAACAGGCGCACAACTTTTATCCTACGCACCTTTGGCTCAACGATCAAAAACTGCCATTGAATAATCCAGTTATCGATGTGCATAAACCGTTGGATTCGGCTACTGCCACCGAACGTGATTTCGATTATTACCGGGGAAATGAATATGCGGGTGATGTTATTACCGAGCATGCGCTTAGGTTTATAGACAGCTGTAAAGACCGGCCGTTCTTCTTGTACTTGCCGTTTACGCAACCCCACGTTTCATTACAGGCACCGAAGGAATATGTCGAGCCGTATATAGGCACCTTTGAGGGGGAAAACCCCTATTATGGAGAGAAGGGATATACCCCCACCCGCTATCCGCTTTCGACCTACGCGGCCATGATCACCTACCTGGATGCCCAGATAGGACGTATCCTGGACAAGGTGAGAGAATTGGGGCTGGAAGAAAATACGTTGATTATGTTTTCCAGCGACAATGGGGCTACGTTTAACGGGGGAACCGACGCTGCATTTTTTAACAGCGTGGGTGGATTCCGCGGACTGAAAATGGATGTGTATGAAGGTGGTATCCGGGTTCCCTTTATTGCTAATTGGCCAGGCACCATACCTGCCGGTGTCAGTGACCTGGTATCTGTCCAATACGATATCATGGCTACCCTGGCGGAACTTACCGGACAGGATGCGGGCAATACCGATGGTATTTCGCTACTGCCTACGCTATTGGGCAGGCCGCAGCAGCAATTGACGCACGACTACCTGTATTTTGAATATCCTGAAAAAAAAGGGCAGGTCGCTGTCCGTCTCGGTCGATGGAAGGCCGTCAAAACCGGCGTTAAAGGCAAGCGATTGGACGATGTACGGTGGCAGCTTTTTGATTTGCTGCAAGATCCCGGTGAAACTCGGGATGTGGTTGCCGAACATCCTGATATGATCAAACAGATGACTGATATTGTCCGGAAGGAACACCAGCCTGCTCATATTAAAGATTGGGAATTCATCGACCCTAAATTCGGTATATAAAAAGAGCTGCAACGATTAATCTACCAGTTTCTTACCTTTGCATCTACATGGGTACTATGAACTGGCAGCATTTGCTGTCCGCCAAACGATGGGGTTATGAATCGCGCATGCAGGACGATCAACAGGATGCGCGTTCTGAGTTTCAGCGCGACTATGACCGATTGATTTTTTCGTCGCCTTTTCGCAGATTGCAGAATAAAACACAGGTTTTTCCGCTACCGGGCAGCGTATTCGTGCACAACAGGCTGACCCATAGTCTAGAAGTGGCCAGCGTTGGTCGGTCGCTGGGTCGCATTTTCTATAACGAGATGCGGAAAGCAAATCCGGGTATCGACCGGGAGCTGCCCTATCTGCAGGAAGTCGGCAACATCATCTCAGCCGCTTGTTTGTCTCACGATTTGGGGAATCCGGCTTTCGGCCATTCCGGCGAAGCTGCTATTTCCAATTACTTTACGGCGGGGATGGGAGCCATATTTGAAGAGCAGGTAACCGGGGCTGAATGGGCCGACCTAACGCATTTTGAGGGTAATGCCAATGCATTGCGGATATTGACCCATCCGTTTGCCGGCAAAGATGAACACGGCTTTGCCCTTACCTACAGTACGTTGGCGGCGATTGTAAAATATCCCTGTGCGGCCATGGACGGACATATCAAAAAAGTACATCATCGAAAGAAGTATGGTTTTTTCCAATCGGAGCAGGCCGTTTTTGATAAAATAGCGGCCGAATTGGGACTGGTGAAGGATACAGAGACCCCGACCGGCTACAAGCGACATCCATTGGTTTATTTGGTGGAAGCTGCAGATGATATCTGCTATAACATTATTGACCTGGAAGATGCCCATAGGTTGGGTATTCTACCCTATGAGCAGGTAGAAGGTTTGCTGCTGCCCGTTTGCCGAGATGAGCACCTGAAAGGGCGCTTGCAGAAACTTGCTGATTTTGATAGTCGGGTAAGCTTGCTGAGGGCCAAGGCAATTAATACGCTGATTGGAGAATGTGCAACGGTATTTACAAAAAATCAGGACGCGCTCCTGAGCGGGATGTTTGATAGGGCGCTGATGGAAGCGATCGATGCGGATTTGGTGGAGGCCATGCGGACCATTGAGAAGGTGTCGGTAGAGAAGATTTACAATGCGCAATCGGTTGTACAGATTGAGGTAGCTGGCTATAAGGTAATGAATGGGCTGCTCGAGGAGTTTATCCCCGCTTATCTTAAACAGGACAGAACGCCATACGATACCAAATTGCTGGCATTAATGCCCCGCCAGTTTTACACCCAGCGGGACGATGCGTATACAAAGATCCGCTCGGTGTTGGATTTTGTCTCGGGGATGACCGACCTGTATGCGGTTGAACTGTATCGTAAGATAAAAGGAATATCGTTTCCCTCCCTGGACTGACAGTTGATGATCAATAGTTTGATACATGCCAATGCATTTATATAATCCTTTCAAGAATTTCAGTTTCGATAATAAAACCTGTTTCCTAAGTGGACAACCCTTGCAGTCGGGAGATGAGCAAATACAGGTTTTCCCCCATTGGCTCATGCGGAAATTTGACTTGGAAGATAAACCGTTCAAATTGCTCGATGAAAGTATCCGTACCTACAAACAGGTGCAATTGCCTTGTGCAACAGCCGTAGCCGAACGAATCGCGGAAATGGACAGCCGGGTGGAAGCAGCGTTCAACAACGGATATGAAGCGGTGAAGCAGTTAGACCACCTGTTGCTTTTTCAATGGGTGGCCAGAATGGTATATGGTGTCGTATTCAATGAAATACAGGCAGGTGTCCGGCAACAGATGCTGAGCGGAGAAGCGATGAATTTTTCGCAGGTGCTTGCGCATAAATTCAAAAACCTGCATTTGATGTTGCAATCATTGATTTTGCCGATGCAGTTTGATGGCGGAATGCCATTTACGGTGTTGGTTTTCGAGGTTGATAACGCTGAGCAAACATTTAACTACCGGGATGAGATCAACACGTTGGTGTATTCACTTAGAATGAACGACGTGGGTATCCTTGTCTGCCTGCAGGACAATGGGACGAATCGGATTTACCACCAGGAGTTTGTGGAGAAAACAGAGGGACGGCGCCTTCATCCTATACAATTTGAGGAACTGTGCGCGCGCTTTTTCTACTCGGCTTACTTATTTAACCGGTTGCCCGAATATACAATTCTGCAGACGGATGAACGGATTTATATCGAACCGATGCCCCTAACCGATATGAGCATGAAGCCAATTTTTGACCATTGGCAAGTAAAAACGTATGGACAGGTGTTGGAGAACTTTTGGAAACCCTGGGGATATACGTTATTTGAGATCATCAAAAACCCTGAAAATCCGATGTCATTTTTGATAGATGGGGAAGGCAACGTGATGTCTGGTAGTGCAATAAACTTGCCTAAAGCCTGATAACGTGGTTTTTTAAGAATTGTGCGGTTTTATTTGGAATCGTGCAGGTATTATCCGTACTTTTGTTGCCCTGCTCTTTTTTTGGCAGGCTCGTTCATTGAAGAAAATTCAGACTGCTTAAAAAATAATGATGCTGATAATCAGTGGATCATTTAAATAGTTCAATTTTTTATTTGCATTCAAAAAAAACGTTTTTACTTTTGCACCCCGCGATCGACAAAGGGAAGAAAGTGAGGTCGAAAAGCGGTTGTTGTTTGATAGAAGAATCGGTAGAAAATTGGTGGGAAGGTTGGCCATGGAAACACGGTAAGTGAAGAGGAAAAAATAAAAAAAATATTTTTTGTTTTTAAGATAAACATTTCTACCTTTGCAATCCCAAACGGAACAGGGGTTTTCGAGAGAGAAAAAGTTCCGATCCAGTAGCGCGATGCAGCTGGTTTTTGAAAAAGGAAAATCGGCCGGTTGTGAACCGGTTT
>Ga0160443_100212_pt1 | contig 73064 bp, 80 predicted proteins | sample HID1972I_E1MG_FD_108244 | JGI IMG/M metagenome (GOLD analysis project Ga0160443, IMG submission 108244) | Enriched pill bug-associated microbial communities from UW Madison campus, WI, USA - HID1972I_E1 MG | ecosystem: Host-associated > Arthropoda: Insects > Digestive system > Unclassified ... | reverse complement strand
TGTGAATCTCCGTACGGGCCTTTAACCCGTCGTGGGTTGCAGCCGATCGACTTTCTTTATGCAGCCGTGTTGTGCAAAGTCAGGCTATGTAGCCCCGGTGTCATCGCCATGAACGTTCGGTGATGCTTATATGACAGCCCACAAGGAGCCTCCTATGCCCTGGCCAGATCTGCTGCACAGCCGTGAACGATTGCCCGCCGTCGCTGACCTCGCCGAGGGTTTTGCGACGTTGTTGCAGCAGTTGGGCAACGTCACGCCGTTCGAATTGGCGGTCGCCGGCGGGCGGCGGATGGCGACGCCGGGGCTGGCGTTTCTGGTCGGTTATCAGGCGGCATTGCGCATGCTCTGGCCGAGCGCGCCGCTGAGCCTCGGTGCGTTGTGTGCGACCGAGCAGCGCAGTCTGCGTCCGGCAGACATGCACACGCGCCTCACCGATTTACGCTTGAGTGGGCGCAAGGATTTCGTCACTGCCGGCGATGCGGCGGACTGGCTGCTGATTGCTGCGCGCAGCGAAGAACCCGGTGAAACGCCGCGCCTGAGTCTGGCCGTGGTCTATCCCGGCGAACCCGGCGTGACCGTGGAAAAACTGCCGGCGCTGCCGTTGATGCCGGACATCAGTCATGGCCGCTTGCTGCTTGATGGCGCGTTGTGCGAGTTGTTGGCGGGGGATGGTTGGGATGCTTACGTCAAACCGTTTCGCACGCTGGAAGATGTCTATGTGCTGAGCGCGATGACCGCGTGGCTGTATGGCGTCGGACAGGACAGCGACTGGCCGCAAGCGCTGCAATTGCGTTTGCTGGCGCTGTTGGCCGGGTGTGCGGAGGCGAGCCGGCAACCGCCGAACAATCCGGCCGGGCATGTGTTGTTGGGTGGGTTGTTTGCGCAGTTTGATTCGCTCAAGGCTGAGGTTGATCAGGCGCTGGCGGAGGGTGGTTCGGAGTGGGCGCAGATGTGGGCGCGGGATCAGGGAGTGATGCAGTTGGCCTCTGGTGCTCGGGCCAAGCGGTTGGCCAAGGTTTTGGCGGTGACCTGACTGGCCTCATCGCGAGCAGGCTCACTCCTACAGGGGAACGCATTTCAAATGTAGGAGTGAGCCTGCTCGCGATAGCAATCTAACAATCACCATACCCCTGTAATAAACCCCGACTAGTCTCAGCAGGTTCATTCCCAGAGCCCTCACCATGTGCAAAGGCCTGACCCTGCTTCTGCTGCTGATCAGCTGCACCGTTCAGGCCGAACCATGGCCCGGTGAGCAATGGCCGACTGGCGCGACAATCACCAATACTGAAGCGCTGGAAAACTACGCCTTCCCACCCCGCGACGACACCACCCGCAAAGGCATCCGCACCGATGCCCTGCTGATCATCCACGACGGCCAGATTATCTATGAACGCTACGCCGGCCCGACCAGCGAACACACCCCGCACCTGACCTGGTCGATCAGCAAAAGCCTGATGGCCACCGTGCTCGGTGTGGCGTACAGCGAAGGCCTGTTCAAACTCGAAGACCCGGCCGCAAAGTTTTACCCGCCGCTGGCAAAACACCCGGATATAAAATTCGCCGATTTGCTCCACTGGGCTTCGGGCATCGACTGGCAGGAAGACTACGAATACGCGCCGCTGAAATCCTCGGTGGTGGCGATGCTCTACACCCGAGGTCATCGCGACATGGCCGCGTTCACTGCCGAGCAAGACAGCTACGCTGAGCCGGGGCAGGCCTTCCGTTACTCCAGCGGCGACAGCAATCTGCTCGCCGCCGCATTGAAAAACATCGTCGGCCCGCAGCGCTATCCCGACTATCCGTGGACAGCGCTGTTTGAGCCTTTGGGCATCCGCCACGCCGTGTGGGAAACCGATGCGATGGGCACTTTTGTCGCTTCGTCTTACGCCTATCTCACCGCACGGGATCTGGCGCGAGTCGGGCTGTTGATGGCCCGCGACGGGCGTTGGGATGACCAGCAGTTGCTACCCAAGGATTGGCTCGCGTTCAACCTGACCCTCTTCAAAGGTTACAAAGCCCACCAGGATGAAGCGGTGCCCGGCGGCCAATGGTGGCTCAATCGGCCGGCCGATGGCGCCAGCTCTCCGTGGCCCGATGCACCGCCCGACACCTTCGCTGCTCTCGGTCACTGGGGCCAGGCGCTGTACGTGATCCCCAGCGAGAAACTGGTGATCGTGCGTTACGCCGATGATCGCGAAGGCAGCTACCGCCACAACGAATTGCTCAAACGTGTGCTGAAGGCGGTGCGGCCATGAAGCGCTTTTTGCTGTTACTGCTGGTTTTGCTGCTCGGCTGGGTCGTCTACGAGCGCGAAGATCTTTGGGCTTTCCCGGACATCATCAGCGCTTACACCGCCAAGGAATATTGTTCGTGCCGCTACGTGATGAACAACGATGCCGAGTATTGCCGTGGCTACGTGAAACAGTGGCTGCCGACCAGCGACTTCAGCGATGACAGCGCCAGTAAAACCATCACCGTCAGCGGCATGGGCCGCAGCAATAGCGCCCAGTGGCAAAGCGAACGCCGGGGCTGCCGCCTCAATCCCTGACCACACCCAATCGTCCCTGTAGGAGTGAGCCTGCTCGCGATGGCGGTGTGTCAGTCAACATAATTGTTATCTGAGACACCGCCATCGCGAGCAGGCTCACTCCTACAAGGGGATATGTTGATCCTGGAAGCGGGGTTCCACTCTGTGGAACCACATTCGATTGTCCTTGCGCGCGTCTCGCGGTTATCTGGCGGTGAGCACGACCTGCCTTTCAACGTGTCGTGAATTCATTGCAAACAACAAGACCGGGAACACCCGCGCGAGGAGAACCGTCATGCCCCGACATCAGCATATTCTGGCCTGGCTCAACGATGTGGCCCGCGACCTGCACGCCACCCGCCAGGACATCCACGCCCACCCCGAACTGGGTTTTGAAGAAAACCGTACCTCGGCGCTGGTCGCCCGATCCCTCGAAAGCTGGGGCTACGAAGTCCACACCGGCATCGGCAGAACCGGCGTCGTCGGTGTGCTGCGCAATGGCAGCAGTTCGCGCAAACTCGGCTTGCGCGCCGACATGGATGCCTTGCCGATCATTGAAAACACCGGCGCCGCCTACAGCAGTAAACATCAGGGCTGCATGCATGCCTGCGGTCACGACGGGCATACTGCGATGCTGCTCGGTGCCGCGCGTTATCTGGCGGCGACACGGCAGTTCGACGGCACCCTCACGCTGATTTTCCAACCGGCGGAAGAAGGTCAGGGCGGCGCCGAAGCGATGCTCGCCGACGGTCTGCTCGAACGCTTTCCGTGCGATGCATTGTTCGGTATGCACAACATGCCGGGCCTGCCTGCCGGGCACTTGGGTTTTCGCGAAGGGCCGATGATGGCTTCGCAGGACTTGCTCAACGTGGTCATCGAAGGCGTCGGCGGTCACGGCTCGATGCCGCACCTGACGGTCGATCCGCTGGTCGCCGCCGCCAGTGTGGTGATGGCATTGCAAACGGTGGTCGCGCGCAACATCGATGCGCAGCAGGCGGCGGTGGTCACCGTCGGCGCGCTGCAAGCGGGGGAGGCGGCCAACGTTATCCCGCAACAGGCAATCCTGCGCCTGAGCCTGCGCGCGCTGAATGCCGATGTGCGCGAGCAGACCCTCAATCGCGTGCGCAACATCATCGAAACCCAGGCGCAAAGCTTCGGCTGTACCTCGACAATCGAACACCGCCCGGCCTATCCGGTGCTGGTCAACCACGCCGCCGAAACCGAGTTCGCCCGCCAGGTCGGCGTCGAGCTGGTGGGCGCCGATGCCGTCGACGGCAACACCCCCAAACTGATGGGCAGCGAAGACTTCGCCTGGATGCTTCAGCGTTGCCCCGGCGCCTACCTGTTCATCGGCAACGGCGTGTCGCGGCCGATGGTGCACAACCCGGCCTACGATTTTAACGACGACATCCTGCTGACGGGCGCCGCCTACTGGGGCGCACTCACCGAGAGCTGGCTCAAGCCGGCCTGACTTCTTCACTTTTTGCTGCCGCTGAACCCCGGGCCCACGTGCGCCCGGGTGATCACCCAACAGCTTTATGGAGAATCCGCCATGCAGGTTTCGAGCACAGGTGTTTCGCGTACCCGGCAAGTGGTCGCTGCGGTTATCGGCAACGCGCTGGAATGGTATGACTTCATCGTTTACGGCTTTCTGGCGAGCATCATCGCTCGGCAGTTCTTTCCCTCCGAAGATGGCTACGCCTCGCTGTTGATGGCGCTGGCGACCTTCGGCGTCGGTTTCTTCATGCGCCCGGTCGGCGGCATCCTGCTCGGCATGTATTCCGACCGCAAAGGCCGCAAAGCGGCGATGCAGCTGATCATCCGCCTGATGACCGTGTCGATCGCCCTGATCGCGTTTGCGCCAAGCTACGCCGCCATCGGCATGGGCGCGCCGCTGCTGATCGTCGTTGCGCGCATGCTGCAAGGTTTCGCCACCGGCGGCGAATACGCCAGCGCCACGGCGTTTCTGGTGGAGAGCGCGCCGGCTCATCGCAAAGGTTTATACGGTTCGTGGCAACTGGTCGGGCAATGCCTGGCGGTGTTTGCCGGCGCGGCCGTGGTGGCGCTGGTTACCCATGTGTTTTCCCCCGAGGCGCTGGACACCTGGGGCTGGCGTATTCCATTCGTGATCGGTCTGTTGATCGGCCCGGTCGGCTTGTGGATTCGCAAGCACATGGAAGAACCGGAAGAGTTTCTTCAAGCACGTAAAAAAGCCAAAGGCGCAGCGCCGGGCCTGTGGCAAGTGATCCGCGAGCACCGCCGCAGCCTGCTGGTGTCGATGGGTTTGGCCAGCGGCGCGACGGTGTCGTTTTACGTGGTGCTGGTGAACATGCCGACCTTCGCCCACACCAACCTCGGCTTGCCGTTGGATCAGGTGCTGCTGGTGCAGATGCTCGCGGTGGCGTTGATGACGGTGGTGATTCCGTTCTCCGGCGCACTGTCGGATCGTGTTGGCCGCCGGCCGGTGTTGATGGCGTTCACGTTAGCGTTTTTCGTGATGATTTATCCGCTGTATGTGTGGGTCGCGGCGGCCCCGTCGATCGAGCGCTTGCTGGTGATGCAACTGCTGCTGTGCAGTGCAATTGGCGGTTTCTTCGGCCCGGCGCCGACGGCACTCGCCGAGCAGTTTCCGATTGAAGTGCGCTCCACCGGCGTGTCTGTCGCCTACAACGTGGCGGTGATGGTGTTCGGCGGCTTCGCACCGCTGATCGTCACCTGGCTGAGCAAGGTCTTGAACACGCCGGTGGCGCCGTCCTTCTATGTGTTGTTCGCTTGCCTGCTGACCTTGCTCGGTACTTACTGTCTGCAAGAGGCGCCGCGCGCGAAGAAATCCGTTGCGCTGAATGTGGGAGTGAAACCGTGAAACCTTTAGCGATTGATCCGATTGTCGCCCTCGACGCCGATGCGCTGTCCCGGGCAATCCATGCGCGCCAGGTGTCGTGCCGTGAAGTGATGCAGGCCTATCTGACGCATATCGAACGCTTCAACCCACAGGTCAATGCGCTGGTTTCGCTGCGTCCGGCCGAGGACGTTTTACGTGAGGCCGATGAGTGCGACCGGCAACTCGATCGCGGCCAGTCCAAAGGCTGGATGCACGGCATGCCGCAGGCGATCAAGGACTTGGCGGCCACTGACGGTCTGCGCACTACTATGGGTTCGCCGTTGTTCGCCGAGCAGGTGCCGCAGCACGATGCGATCAGCGTGGCGCGCGTACGTGCCTGCGGCGCGATCATCATCGGCAAGAGCAATGTGCCGGAGTTCGGCCTCGGTTCGCAGACCTACAACCGCGTGTTCGGCACCACTACCAATGCCTACGATGCAAGCCGGATTGCCGGTGGCAGCAGCGGCGGCGCCGCGGTGGCGCTGGCCTTGCGTCTGCTGCCGGTGGCCGATGGCAGCGACATGATGGGCTCGTTGCGCAACCCGGCGGCGTTCAACAACGTCTTCGGTTTTCGCCCGTCGCAAGGCCGTGTGCCACACGGACCGACGCCGGAAGTGTTCGTTCAGCAACTGGCCACCGAAGGGCCTATGGGCCGCAGCGTCACCGATGTCGCACGATTGCTGTCGACGCAGGCCGGCTACGATCCCCGCGTGCCACTGTCGCTGAAAGATGAGCCGCGCAATTTTGCTGAAGGCCTGCCACAGGATTTCAGCGACGTACGCATTGGCTGGCTCGGCGACTACAACGGCTATCTGCCGATGGACGACGGGGTGTTGAGTCTGTGCGAATCGGCGCTGGCGGATTTCACTGCGTTGGGTTGTCAGGTCGAGGCGTGCCAGCCGGATTTCTCCATGGCGCGTTTATGGCAAACCTGGCTGACCCACCGGCATTTTCTGGTGCAGGGCAGCCTTGGCGCGGCGTATGCCGATCCGCGCAAACGCGAAATGCTCAAACCTGAGGCACAGTGGGAAATCGAGGGCGGTTTACGCCTGAGCGCTGCCGATGTCTACAAAGCCTCGGTCGACCGCAGTGAGTGGTATCGCGCACTGAGCGAATTGTTCCAGCGTTACGATTTCCTGCTGTTGCCGACCGCGCAAGTGTTCCCTTTTGATGCACAACAGCCATGGCCGCGCGTGGTCGGCGGGCAGACCATGGACACCTATCACCGCTGGATGGAAGTGGTCATCGGGCCGACGTTGGCGGGGTTGCCGAGCATCAGCGTGCCAGTCGGTTTCAACCCGGCGGGGCTGCCGATGGGCCTGCAAATCATCGGCCCGGCGCAGGCTGACCGGGCGGTGCTGCAACTGGCGTATGCCCACGAACAACTGACCCGTTGGGTCGAACGCTGCCCGCCGCCATGCCTGCAATCAGCCTGAGCGGCCCGCATCTTGCTGCAAAAAGTGCTCATCCATCTGCGCGCAGGGAGATCGAACACATGGGCAGCAAAGCGGATACCGGCAGCGTGCGTTCGGTGGAACGGGCGCTGGCCATTGTCGAATTGCTCGGCGAGCATCAGGCGCTGGGGCTGGAGGAATTGCACTACCTCACCAGCCTGCCCAAAGCCACGGTGTCGCGGATGCTGGCGACGTTGCAGGAACAGGGCTGGATCTATCGCGGCCTCAGTGACCGCCGTTACCGCTTGTGTGCCAAGCGCCTGTTTGGCGATCGTCAGCAGCGCTTCAAGCGACATTTGGTGGAGAGCGCGGCGCCGATGTTGCTGGAGCTGAGCGAGCGCACCGGACTGGTCGCCGACTTGTCGTGCTTCGATGGCGAACGGGTCGAGGTGATGGAGAGCGCGATTCCGCAGGTGTTGCGCAAGCGTTATCCGAACAACTGCCAGATCGTCGGGCATCACGCCAGTCTGTTTCATTCGGCGATGGGGCGGGCGTGTCTTGGCGAGTTGGAAAGTGATGAGGTCGAGCGGCTCGCCGAGCGTGAGCAGTTGAGCGATGAGGGTTTGTTTCGTGTGACCGAGCAGGCCTTGCATCAAGGCTTTGGTCAGCGTACCGAAGGCTATTGGGAATACCCGGTGCGTTTGCCGTTTCTGATTCGCGCGGTGGCACTACCGATTCGTGCTGAAGGCAAGTTGGTGGGCAGCATGGCGCTGCACTGGCCGATGGATCAGGCGCCGGTGGAGCGGGTGTTGAGCCTGCATTTGAATAGCCTGGCGGCGACGATTGGCGATGTGCAGCAGGTATTGGCCTGACAGCCAAAAGATCGCAGCCTGCGGCAGCTCCTACATCAAGCACTGTTCCCCTGTGAGAACGGCGGTGTCACGATTCGACAGAAGGCATATCTATTGGCTGGCGGTACGTTTCCCCGTGCGAGCCCGCCCCCACATTAGAAATGTATTCCCCCTGTAGGAGCTGCCGCAGGCTGCGATCTTTTGCTCTGGATGTTTGCAATAACCCCATGGCCAGTTAAGGTTCGTGCAGGTTTATCGCCCCCACGAGTCCTCAATGTTCAACCGCTCCCTCATTGCATCCCTGTCCAGCCTGCTGCTGGCCACCCTCGCGCTGCCGGCGCAGGCCAATTGGTATCTGGACGGCGAGTCGTCGCGGCTGTCGTTCGTCAGTACGAAAAACGCCAGTATTTCCGAAGTGCAGCGTTTTCTGGTGCTGCACGGCAAGGTCGATCCCAATGGTCGCGCCGAAGTCGAAATCGAGCTGGACTCGATCAACAGCGGCATCCCGCTGCGCGACGAGCGCATGCGCAAGGAGCTGTTCCAGATCGAGCAATTCCCCGAAGCGACCATCACCACGCAGATTGACTTGCGCCCGATCAACGATCTGGCCCCCGGCGCGCAACTGGAATTGCGCCTGCCACTGACGGTCAATTTGCACGGCAAGCAACATGAATACCCGGCCGAACTCTTGGCAACGCGCCTTGATGATCGCCGCTTTCAGGTGGTGACGCTGGAGCCGCTGGTGATCAACGCCGAAGATTTCGATCTGGCACCGGGGCTGGAAAGCCTGCGCAAACTCGCCGATCTGTCGGCCATCAGCCTGTCGGTGCCGGTGGGTGCGGTGCTGATCTTCACGGCGCGCTGACATGCGCGGCGCAGTGTTCCCATGGCGTGACGGTAATCGGTTCGAGCTGTTGATCGACGGCCCGCAATTCTTCCCGCGCATGCTTGAGCAGATTGCTGGCGCTCAGGAGCAGATCGAGCTCGAGCTGTATCTGGTCGAGGCCGGCGCCTGTGCCGAAACCATCGTCCAGGCGCTGGTGCTGGCGGCGGAGCGTGGCGTGCGTGTGCGTTGTCTGTTCGATGATTACGGCAGCCTCGCCTTCACCCTCAATTTGCGTCAGCGCCTGACTCATGCCGGGGTGGAACTGCGTTTCTATAATCGGCTTAACTGGCGGCGCTGGGTCGGCAACTTCTATCGCGATCACCGCAAATTGCTGCTGGTCGATCAATGTCTGGCGGTGGTCGGTGGCACCGGTGTCACCGATGAGTTCTGGACGCCGGGCCATGACAGCAGCGAATGGCACGAAGTGATGGTCGAGATCAGCGGGCCGTTGGTGATCGACTGGCAATTACTGTTTGATCGCCAATGGATCGCTAACCGCTACCGCCGCGCCTGGCGTCCGGCCGCACATTTCGGTCTGCCACGGTTACCGCGCGTGCCGGACAAGGGCGAGGGCATGGGCCGCGTGGCGTATGCCGACGCCCGCCAGCACCGTGACATTCTGCAGTCGCTGTTCCGCGCCTTGAACAGTGGGCAAAAACGCATCTGGATGGCCACGCCGTATTTTCTGCCGACGTGGAAAATCCGCCGCTCCCTGCGCAAGGCTGCGGCGCGCGGTGTCGACGTGCGGCTGCTGCTGACCGGGCCGCGCACCGATCACCCGTCGGTGCGCTACGCCGGGCATCGTTACTACCCGCGCCTGCTCAAGGCCGGGGTGCAGATATTCGAATATCAGCCGTGCTTTTTGCATTTGAAAATGGTGCTGGTGGACGATTGGGTGAGCATCGGTTCGTGCAACTTCGACCACTGGAACCTGCGCTTCAATCTGGAGGCGAATCTGGAGGCGCTGGATCCGGCGTTGACGGCAGCGGTAGAGGCGAGTTTTGTGAAGGACTTCGGGCTGAGTCAGCAGGTAAGTCTGGAAGAGTGGCAGCGCCGGCCGTTGTGGCGGCGGGTCAAGCAGCGGGTGTGGGGCTGGGTGGATCGGGTGGTGGTCAATATCCTCGACCGCCGCGGTTAAATTAACGCTGCAAAACCAATGTAGGAGTGAGCCTGCTCGCGATAGCGGTGTGTCAGTCAGCATTGAATTAGCTGAATGACCGCTATCGCGAGCAGGCTCACTCCTACAAGGGGACTGCGTTGTCGGTTACAGCAACTCGAAGCTCTGCTGCGTCACGTCCTGCGAATCCAGGCCGATCTGCACGTTGAACTTGCCCGGCTCTGCCGCGTATTTGAGCTGGGCGTTGTAGAACTTCAGGTCATCCTCGGTGATGGTGAAGTGCACGACTTTCTGTTCGCCGGCCTTGAGCATGATTTTCTGGAAGTTCTTCAGTTCTTTCACCGGGCGGATCATCGAACCGGTGACGTCCTGAATGTACAACTGCACCACGGTTTCGCCGTCACGCTTGCCGGTATTTTTCAGCATGACGCTGGCGTCAAGCTTGCCGGTGGCGTTCAGGGTGGTCGACGACAGCGCCATGTCGCTCAGGGTGAACTGGGTGTAGCTCAGGCCATAACCGAACGGGAACAGGGGACCTGTGGTGTCATCGAAATACTGCGAGGTGTAGTTGCCCGGTTTGCCCGGCGTGAATGGCCGGCCAATGCTCAGGTGGTTGTAGTAGGTCGGGATCTGGCCCACGGAGCGCGGGAAGGTCACCGGCAGTTTGCCCGACGGGTTGTAGTCGCCGAACAGCACGTCAGCGATAGCGTTGCCGCCCTCGGTGCCGCTGAACCAGGTTTCCAGAATTGCGTCAGCCGACTGGTTCTCTTCGAGGATGGTCAGCGGACGGCCGTTCATCAGCACCAGCACCAACGGTTTGCCGGTGGCTTTCAACGCACGGATCAGCTCGCGCTGGTTTTCCGGGATGTTCAGATCGGTGCGGCTGGAGGATTCGTGGGACATGCCACGGGATTCGCCCACGGCGGCGACGATCACGTCAGCGTCCTTGGCGGCTTTTACCGCTTCGTCGATCAGCACCTTGGCCGGGCGCGGGTCATCGACCACTTCCGGCGCATCGAAGTTGAGGAAGTTCAGGTAGTCGAGCACCTTCTTGTCGCTGGTGATGTTGGCGCCACGGGCGTAGATCAGGTTCGACTTGTTGCCGATCACCGAGCTCATGCCATCGAACAGTGTCACCGATTGCGCCGGCTTACCCGCTGCGGCCCAGCTGCCCATCATGTCGATCGGTGCTTTGGCCAATGGGCCGACCAGCATGACTTTTGCGTCTTTCTTCAGCGGCAGGGTTTCGTTCTGGTTCTTCAGCAATACCAGGCTGCGTCGCGCCACTTCACGGGCCTCGGCGCGGTGCAGACGGCTCTCGGCGTAGGTGTCGACCGGATCATCTTCAGCCTTGCCGATGCGCAGGTACGGATCCTTGAACAGGCCCATGTCGTACTTGGCGGCGAGCACTTCACGCACCGCGTTGTCGATGTCCTTCTGTTCGAGCTCGCCGGCCTTGAGCAGCCCCGGCAGCTCTTTGCCGTAGAGGGTGTCGTTCATGCTCATGTCGATACCGGCCTTGATCGCCAGTTTCGCTGCTTCACGACCGTCGCGGGCGACGCCGTGTTTGATCAGTTCGAAGATCGCGCCGTGGTCGCTGACCGCCAGGCCCTTGAAGCCCCAGTCACGACGCAACAGGTCGTTCATCAGCCAGGTGTTGGCCGTGGCCGGAATGCCGTTGATCGAGTTCAACGCGACCATCACACCACCGGCACCCGCATCAATCGCGGCGCGGTACGGTGGCAGGTAATCCTGGTACATCTTCACCGGGCTCATGTCGACGGTGTTGTAGTCGCGACCGCCTTCAACCGCGCCATACAGGGCGAAGTGCTTGACGCTGGCCATGATGCTGTCGGCGGCGCTCGGGGTGGCGCCCTGATAGGCACGAACCATCACGCCGGCGATGCGCGAGGTCAGGTAGGTGTCTTCACCGAAACCTTCGGAGCTGCGGCCCCAGCGTGGGTCGCGGGAGATGTCGACCATCGGCGCGAAGGTGATGTCGAGGCTGTCGGCGGCGGCTTCTTTCGCGGCAACACGGCCGGACTGGCCGATGGCATCCATGTCCCAGCTCGAAGCGAGGGCCAGCGGAATCGGGAAAATCGTCCGGTGACCGTGGATCACGTCGTAGGCAAAAAACATCGGGATCTTCAGGCGGCTGCGCATGGCAGCGTCCTGCATCGGACGGTTTTCCGGGCGGGTTATCGAGTTGAAGGTGCCGCCGATGTTGCCGGCCGCGATCTCTTTGCGGATCAGCTCGCGAGGCATTTCCGGGCCGATGCTGATCAGGCGCAACTGGCCGATCTTCTCATCGAGGGTCATTTGGTTCATCAGGTTGCTGATGAACGCGTCCTTGTTTTCCAGGGGTACCGGGGTCGTGGCGGCCAATACTTGATGACTGGCCAGGCTGACGAACAGACCCAGCAAACACAGCTTCTTCATGAATATTTTTCTCAAGGGCACAAACGGCAATGCAATGCCGGCCAGCCAAAATTTAGGGAGCGACTATTGTTGTTCGGGTACAGGCTCAAAAAAGCAGAGCCAGAAACGGCAGCCGACACGGCGGCAGCGTGATCGCGCAGGGCACTTTTTAGCCCATTGGCGCGTCGTAATCCAGCAGCGCGGCCGATTATGCCCCAAGAGCCGGCGGAGAATGTTTCGCGCTCGGTTTTTATAATGAAATGTGCCAAGGAGCATCACTGCGATGAATGTAAGCCCAACCAATCGCTCGCGTTTGCAGGTCGCCACACTGCTGGTGCTGGCCACGCTGTTGACCGCGTGCGGCATCAACAATATCCCGACCCTCGACGAACAGGCCAAAGCCGCATGGGGCCAGGTGCAGAACCAGTATCAGCGCCGCGCCGATCTGATCCCCAACCTGGTGGAAACGGTGAAGGGTTACGCCGCTCATGAGCAGGAAACCTTGACCGCGGTGATCGAGGCTCGGGCGAAAGCTACGTCGATCCAGGTCGACGCCAGCACCCTCGACAATCCCGAGAAACTCAAACAGTTCCAACAGGCGCAGGATCAACTGACCGGCGCGTTGAGCCGTTTGATGGTGGTCTCCGAGCGTTACCCGGACCTGAAGGCCAACCAGAACTTCCTCGCCCTGCAATCGCAACTCGAAGGCACCGAGAACCGCATTGCCGTGGCGCGCCGCGATTTCATTCTGGCGGTGCAGAAATACAACACCGAAATCCGCACCTTTCCCGGTCGTCTCTGGCACAGCGTGATGTACAGCGACCTGCCGATCCGCGAAACCTTCGAAGCCACCACGCCGGATGCCGATAAGGCACCTCAGGTCAAATTCTGAAAACACACCTGTGTAGGAGCTGCCGCAGGCTGCGATCTTTTGACGTTGGTTTGTAAAAACGAGATCAAAAGATCGCAGCCTGCGGCAGCTCCTACAGCGGACGGTGGGGGTAATAGATGCGTGTGTTGAAGATGGGGCTGGTGTTGCTGTTGTGGGTATTGACCTTCAGCGCCCGGGCCGAGTTGACGTTCCCGGCGCTGAGCGGGCGGGTGGTGGACGAAGCGCAGATGCTCGAGCCGTCGGTGCGCGCGCAACTGGGCCAGCAGTTGCAGGCCCACGAGCAGGCGACCGGCGAGCAATTGGTCGTGGTCACCGTGCCGGATCTGCAAGGCACCACCATTGAAGATTATGGCGTCCAGCTGGGCCGGCACTGGGGCATCGGCCAGAAGGACAAGAACAACGGCGCGCTGCTGATCGTCGCCCGTGACGAGCGCAAGCTGCGCATTGAAGTCGGTTATGGTCTGGAGGACCGGCTCACCGATGCGCAGAGTTCGGTGATCATCCATCAAGTCATCACCCCCGCGTTCAAGACCGGCAACTTCAGCAAAGGCATCAGCGACGGCGTCGCGGCGATGCTGGTAGTGCTCGGCGGCAATCCGCTGGATGAGCCGTCGACGGTGTATGAATCGAGCGGTGATCCGTCCGATGATTTCGTCTCGCGGCATCCGGCATTGTTCGTGTTTTTAGTGATGTTGTTCATCCTGACGGTGTTTGTCTGCCAGATGCTCGGTATCCTGCCTGCCGGCCGTGGCGGCTCCGGAGGCGGGGGCGGCTTTGGCGGTGGTGGCGGTTTTGGTGGCGGCGGTGGTGGAGGCGGGGGCTTCAGCGGCGGCGGGGGCAGTTTCGGCGGCGGTGGTTCATCCGGCGGCTGGTGACATTAAAAGAATAATGAGCAGGCACTTTTCAACATGGCATTACTGACTGAACACGAACAACGCAAAGTCGCCGAAGCGATCGCCCGGGTCGAGCGCGACACCGACGCCGAACTGGTGACGGTACTCGCCGCCCGCGCTGATGACTACGCTTACATCCCGCTGTTGTGGGCGAGCCTTTTCGCGCTGGTGGTGCCCGGCGTCGTGCACTACCTGACCGGGTGGTTGACCATGCACAGCTTGCTGCTGGTGCAGTGGGGCGCGTTTATCGTGCTGTGCCTGCTGTTTCGTTTGCCGAAAATCACTACCCATCTAATCCCGCGTCGCGTGCGGCATTGGCGCGCGTCGAACCTGGCACGCCGGCAGTTCCTCGAGCAGAACCTGCATCACACGGTGGGCAGTACCGGCATGCTGATTTTTGTCTGTGAGGCGGAGCGGTATGTGGAGATTCTGGTGGATGAGGGGATTTCCAAACGGCTCGACAATAAATCCTGGGATGCCATTGTCGCGGCGTTTACCGAGCAGGTGCGGCAGGGGCGCACGCTGGAAGGGTTTGTGACGTGTATCGAGGCGTGTGGGGAATTGCTGAAGGTGCATGTGCCGGTGACGCAGGTTAGGAATGAGTTGCCGAATCGGTTGATTGTGCTGGGGTAAGACAAACCCTCACCCCAGCCCTCTCCCAGAGGGAGAGGGGGCCGACCGAGGTGTCTTGCGCTCGACATCGACCTGAAAGACCGAGTCGATTATGGATCAACAGATGATCGTTTGATTTGATGCTTTTAATACCCGAGTTCGACTCGGTATTTCAGGTCGGCGTAACTCGTGAAAACACCTCGATCAGTCCCCTCTACCTCTGGGAGAGGGCTAGGGTGAGGGTGCTTCTGACAACCGTTGGGTAAATAAGAGCGTGTCCCCAACCCCCATCCCCCCTAAAATACCCGCCATTCCCGATTTCGCCCGTCCGAGGCCGCTTTTTCATGTCCGTTACCGCCCCTGCCACCCAGCCTGCGCCCGATCACCACGCCCAGTTCATCGAGCTGCTGCAAACCAGCCTCGAACAGAACGGCTTCATCAAACTGGTGCTGGCCAAGTACGTCGGTGAAGAAGCGGATCTGCAGCGGGTCAACATCAAAGCGGTGACGGTCAAGGCGCAGCCGAATCTGTCCTTTGTCTATCGTTACAAGACTCGCGATATCACCAAGAATCTGCCGTTGAGCGAAGGCGTGGCGACGATTGCCGCGCTGCTGCCGACCTCGTTCAAAAATGCGCATTTACTCGCGGTCACTGACGAAGCTCAGCTGGAATACAGCAAAAAGGGCAAATCTTCGCTGTTCAAGAGCAAACCTCAGCAATTGCGCGAAGCACCGTCCGCCGAGCATAACCGTGAGAAAAACCGTTTTCTTGAACTGAGCCGACCGTTCCTCAGGGACCTGGGCGTGACCAACGCGCAGCACGAGCTGATCCCCGCGATGTCGCGCAAGTGGAAGCAGATCAACAAGTTCATCGAAGTGTTCAGCCATGCCCTGACCTCGTCGCCGCTGGCGCTGGACAAACCGGTGCGCGTGGCCGATTTCGGTTCGGGCAAGGGTTACCTGACGTTTGCGATTCACGATTACCTGCGCAATACCTTGCAGGCCGAAGGTGAAGTCACCGGCGTCGAGTTGCGTGAGGAAATGGTCAACCTGTGCAACGCAGCGGCAGCAAAGCTCGAGCATCCGGGGCTGGTGTTCAAGTGCGGTGACGTGCGCAGCGTGGCGCCGAGCGAACTGGACGTGATGATCGCCCTGCATGCCTGCGACATCGCCACCGACTACGCGATCCACACCGGTATTCGCTCGGGTGCGTCGATCATCATGTGCTCGCCGTGCTGCCACAAGCAGATCCGCCTGCAGATCCAGAGCCCGGCGCTGCTCAAACCGATGCTGCAATACGGTTTGCACCTCGGCCAGCAAGCGGAAATGGTCACCGACAGCTTGCGTGCGCTGTTTCTGGAAGCCTGCGGTTACGAAACCAAGGTTTTCGAGTTCATCTCGCTGGACCACACCAACAAGAACAAGATGATTCTGGCGGTGAAACGCGCCGAGCCGGTGGATCCGGCTCAGCTGTTGGTGAAGATTCAGGAGTTGAAAGACTTCTACAACATCAGCGAGCACTGCCTGGAAACGCTATTGCGCGCCGACGGCTTTCTGGCCTGACCACATCTGAAATGCAACCACTGTAGGAGCTGCCGAAGGCTGCGATCTTTTGATCTTAAAAAACAAAGTCAAACGATCGCAGCCTTCGGCAGCTCCTACAAGGTTATGTGTTCAAGCTGTAGCAGGTTGTGCCGGGCGCACCGCAGTCTTGCGGCCGAGCATGACGGTGGCAATCACCCCGCAGGCAAACACCCAGGTAATCGGCTCGACATGCTCACCAAAGAACAACGCCGAAAACGCGATGGTGAAGAAGATCTGCAACAGCTGCACCTGACTGACCCGGGAAATCCCGCCCATGGCCAACCCCGCGTACCAGGCAAAGAAACCAAGAAACTGCGAGAACAGCGCCACATATCCAAACGCCCACCAGGTCTTGGCCGACACCGCGCCGTGATGCTGCAGCGCCAGATACAGCACCGGCCCGATCAACAGTGGTGTCGACAGCACCAGCGCCCAGCAGATCACTTGCCAGCCCCCCATTTCCTTGGCCAACCGGCCACCTTCGGCGTAACCCAGCCCGCCGACCGCAATCGCGCCGAGCATCAGCAGATCGCCCGCCTGAATACTGCCGGCCCCGGTGTACAGCGCATAACCGAGCACCAACGCACTGCCCAACGCCGCGCAGGCCCAGAAGGCTTTCGACGGCCGCTCATGGGACAACCACGCGGCGTATAGCGCCACGCACAGCGGTTGCAAGCCGTTGACCAGCGCCCCGTGGGACGCCGGCAAGGTTTGCATGGCCCACGCCGACAACACCGGGAAACCGAGAATCACTCCGGCGATCACCAGGCTCAGGCCTTTGACCTGCCGCCACGTCGGCCATTTCTCGCGACGCCACAGCAACAGCAACGCCGCCGGGATCGCTGCAAACAATGCGCGACCCAAACCGTTGAGCAATGGATGCAGTTCCTGCACCACGATGCGGGTGAAGGGCAGGGTGAGGCTGAAAATCACCACGCCGAGCAGGCCGAGGGCCATGCCGGTATTTTCGCGCGAGGACATGATGGTGGACCAGAATTGAAGGTGGCAGGGAATGACCTTCATAAAGCCATAAACCGGGCCGTTCGGGCTGTTACAGCTGGGCACAGACTTAGGCGTACAGTTTGCCGGCGTCATCGCGAGCAGGCTCACTCCTACATTTGAAATGCGTTCCCCCTGTAGGAGTGAGCCTGCTCGCGATGGCGTCAACTCGGTAGTAGCCGGTTGTTACCCGAGCCGCTGGATAAGGTCTACCTTGAATACTCCCAAGCATTCCCCCAGAGGAGTCCTCCCCATGGCCGCGAAAAAGATCCTGATGCTGGTCGGCGATTACGTCGAAGATTACGAAGTGATGGTGCCGTTCCAGGCCCTGCAAATGGTTGGTCACACCGTCCATGCCGTGTGCCCGGACAAGGCCGCCGGCCAGACCGTGCGCACCGCGATCCATGACTTCGAAGGCGACCAGACTTACAGCGAAAAGCCCGGTCACCTGTTCGCCCTCAACTTTGACTTCGCCAAGGTCAATGAAGCCGATTACGACGCGCTGCTGATCCCCGGCGGGCGTGCGCCGGAGTACCTGCGCCTGAACGAAAAAGTCCTCGACTTGGTGCGTTCCTTCGACAAGGCCGGCAAACCGATTGCGGCGGTCTGCCACGGCGCGCAACTGTTGGCGGCCGCGGGCGTTCTGGAAGGTCGCGAATGCAGCGCCTATCCGGCCTGCGCGCCGGAAGTGCGACTGGCGGGTGGTACGTACATCGACATTCCAGTGACGGACGGCCACGTTCAAGGCAATCTGGCCACTGCCCCGGCATGGCCGGCGCATCCGCACTGGCTGGCCGGGTTCCTCGGTTTGCTCGGCACCAAAATCACCCTGTAACGAGGAATCGCCGATGTGCGAGCTCTACGTCAAGGCTGACCCGATTCTCTACGAATCACGTTCGCGCTCGCTGCGCATCTGCGGCGTGGTGACGACGCTACGCCTGGAAAATCAGTTCTGGGACATCCTCAGCGAAATCGCCGAAGTCGACGGCATGACCACCAATCAATTGATCGCCAAGCTGTATGAAGAGGTGATGGATTATCGTGGCGAGGTGGTGAATTTTGCCTCGTTCTTGCGGGTGAGTTGTATGCGCTATCTGAGTCAGCGGCGGGTGAGTGCGCCGGAGTTATCGGTGGTGCGGGCGGTGGTGAAATAGCCGGCACCGAGTTGCCTCATTCGCGAGCAGGCTCGCTCCCACTTTCGACCCCGTTCTCCAACTGGAATGCGCTCAAAGGTGGGAGCGAGCCTGCTCGCGAAGGGGCCGGTACAGGCGACAGAAATCCAGGACTGGTCTTTACTCTGAAGCGCGAAATCTCTCAATTGCCAAGGAGAAACGAGCATGTCCGGATGGTACGAAATCAGTAAAAGCAGCAACGGCCAGTTCAGGTTCGTGTTGAAAGCAGCGAATGCCGAAACCATTTTGACCAGCGAGCTGTACACCACTCGCGCAGCGGCCGACGGCGGCATCGCTGCGGTGCAAACCAATAGCCCGCTGGATGAGCGCTACGAGAAGAAATCGACGAAGGACGGCCATCCGTACTTCAATCTGAAAGCGGCCAATCATCAGATCATCGGCAGCAGCGAGGCGTATTCCTCGGAGTCGGCGTGCGACAAGGGCATTGCCAGTGTGAAGACGAACGGTCCGAGCAAAGTGATCAAGGACAAGACCTTGCCTGTCCTCTGAACTCACCACATCCCCCTGTAGGAGTGAGCCTGCTCGCGATAGCGGTGGGCCAGTCGACACATGCTCAACTGACCCACCGCTATCGCGAGCAGGCTCACTCCTACAGTGGTTTTTGCGGTGCCAGTGAGATCAGCGCAGGGTCTTCAGGATCGTCTGCAATTGAGTCTGGCCTGCTTCACTCAGCGGGAATACCGGCAAGCGTGGATCGCCAACCTCCAGCCCGGTCTGCCGCAAGCCAGCCTTGATCGTCGCCGGCAAGCCACCCTTGAGAATGAAATCCAGCAGCGGCAACTGGCGATAGAACAGATCCCGCGCCCGATCCAGATCGCCGGCCATGGCCGCGTCATAAAGATCCAGATTCAACTGCGGGATCAGGTTCGGCGCCGCCGTGCACCAGCCTTTCGCCCCGGCGGCAAACGCCTCCAGCGCCAGCGGATTGCAGCCGTTGTAGAACGGCACCTGACATTCGCCGAGCAATTGCAGCTTGTGCATGCGTTGAATATCGCCAGTGCTCTCCTTGACCATGGTCACGTTTTCCACGGCGTTGACGATGCGCAGAATCAAATCCACCGACATGTCGGTGCCGCTGGTGGCCGGGTTGTTGTAGAGCATGATCGGCACGCCGATGCTCTCGCCGATGGCGCGGTAGTGGGCGAGGATTTCCGCTTCGGTGAGTTTCCAGTACGAAGCCGGCAGCACCATCACCACATCGGCGCCATGGGCTTCGGCGAAACGCGCGCGGCGTACGGCTTTGGCGGTGGTCAGGTCGGAAACGCTGACGATGGTCGGCACACGTTTGGCCACATGCTTGATACTGAATTCGGCGACCTGATCCCACTCCGCGTCGCTCAGGTAAGCGCCTTCGCCGGTGCTGCCCAATGGCGCGATGGCGTGGACGCCGCTGTCGATCAGGCGATCGATCGATTGACCCAAGGCGGGCAGATCCAGTCCTTCGCCGTTAGTGGTGAACGGGGTGATGGTGTAGCCGATGATGCCGTGAATATTGGACATGAGGTTGTCTCCGTAATGGGTGTTCAGTTCAGGCAATCGGCGTGTTGGCGCAGGTTCTGCCGGGCGTAGTAATTGAAGGCAGCGGCGTGGCGTTTCGGCTTGGCAATCCAGTCATGAGCCTCGCGGCCCAGCTCGGGGATGATCGGTTTGATCGTGCCCGCCGCCATCGCCAGCAGTTGCAACTTCGCCGCACGTTCGATCAGTTGGGCGATGACACACGCCTCTTCGATCGTCGTGCCGGTCGACAATTGACCGTGATGCGAAAGCACAATCGCGCGTTTGTCGCCCAACGCGCCGGCAATCAGTTCGCCTTCTTCGTTACCCACCGGCACCCCCGGCCAGCCTTCGAGAAACGCGCAGTCGTCGTACAGCGGGCACAAGTCCATGTGGGAAATCTGCAGCGGCACTTCGAGCATCGACAGCGCCGCCACGTGCGTCGGATGAGTGTGGATGATGCAGTTCACATCCGGCCGGGCGCGGTACACCCAGCTGTGGAAACGGTTGGCCGGGTTGGCCATGCCGTGACCTTCGAGCACTTCGAGATCCTCGTTGACCAGCAGCAGGTTGCTCGCAGTGATTTCGTCGAAACCCAGGCCCAATTGCTGAGTGTAATAGGTGCCGGGCTGCGGGCCGCGAGCGGTGATTTGCCCGGCCAGACCGGAGTCGTGACCGTTCTCGAACAGAATCCGGCAGGTCAGAGCCAGCTTTTGCCGGTCTGTCCACGTATTATCCGCCAGGCTTTTTTGCATCTGGATAAGCGCTTGCTTGACCAGTTGGTCTTTGGGTAGTGCTAATGTCTTGGCCATGTCTGTGTCCTTTGGGTGATTGCAAATGACACTAAAGAGGCTATATGACACAAAGTGTCATTGGCAAGCACGAATTGTCGCTTCCTTGCTGGAATAATCGCCGCGCATGTCTATCCGTTTGAAATTGTTGAGAAAAAAACTTGGCGTAACCCTTGAGGCATTGGCCGAAAAATCCGGCATGACCAAGAGTTATCTGTCGAAAGTCGAGCGCGGGCTGAACACCCCGTCGATTGCTGCTGCGTTGAAACTGGCGAAGGCGCTGAACGTTAAGGTCGAGGAATTGTTTTCCGAAGACAACGTCAGCCTCGACAGCTATAGCCTGGTGCGCAGCCATGAGCGCCAGTCACTGGCGGCGAATGATCAGAGCCCAGGGTATGCGGTGCTGGCCCATCAGGTCAGCGAGCGTAACTTGCTGCCGTTCATCATTTACCCGCCGAGCGAGTTCAGCGACAAAACGTTCAAAGAACACTTGGGCGAGGAGTTTCTGTTCGTCCACGAAGGGCAGGTGGAAGTGGATTTCATGAACGAGAAGGTGCTGCTGCAGCGCGGCGATGCGCTGCACTTCAATGCGCAGAAACCGCACCGGATCAGGTCTGTGGGGGAGGTGCAAGCGCAGTTGCTGGTAGTGGTGCACAGCGCCGAAGAATGAGTTGATTGGGCTAAAGCTATCGCGAGCAGGTTCACTCCTACAGTTGAAATGCGATCCCCCGTAGGAGTGAGCCTGCTCGCGATAGCGTCGGAAGCCTCACCATCAAACCTCGACCGGCACCGATAACTTCGGACTGCCAAGCGCATGCGTCTTCGCATCAAAAAACCGCAACGCAACCCCCGTCCCCTCAAACACCTGCGCGTAATGCCGCTTCTGATGCTGAACAAACGCCGCACTGCGCGGGTAAATCGAGATCGCCACCGTCGCAGGTTTCGCCAATCGCAGCGCCCGCACGATGTGCGCATCCTGCTCGCCCAACGCATGGCCAAAGATGCACAGACTGCCGCCATGCTCGAGCAATTGCTCATAACAGAACGACAGATAATCCGAACTGCGAATGGTCTTGAGCTTGTCCGCACTCGGCCCTTCGGTGACGAACAGCGGCACGTCATCCAGCGTCTTGATCGTATTGTTGATCGCGAAGCTACCGAGCAACGTGCCTTCGGTTGAGGTCAGTTTGCGCGCGGTGCCGTCCTGATTGCGCACCAGATGCAGACCACCGTGCAGATAAAGCAAACGCGGTTTGTCGGTGGCAGTTTCGCTCAGATCAAAACTCGCATTGGCGCCGTTGAACAGGTCGTCGATGGCGTCGCTGTTGTGTTGCAGCGCCCAGTAGTTGAGCAAGTCGTAATTGGTGGTGAACACCGTGCGGTAGCGCGCCAGTTCTTCATTCAGTGTCGCCAGCGTCGAGGCTTTCACCAGCCGCCACGGAATGTGCACCGCGTGCACGGTGTTGATCAGCGCTTCCTTGATCGCGTAGTAGCGATTGCGCGGCGCCGCCGAACTGACGGCCAGGGCCTTGTTGACCCGACTGGTGGTTTTCAGAGCGCCGAGCACCTGCTCGAAGCTGCGCGTCTGCATGGCGTCGAACACCGCCAGTTCCGACGGGCTGAGCGGTTTTTCTTCCACGGTGCGGGCGTTTTCGAACAGCGAGTCGTAGCCGAAGTCGTCCCACACCGCACGGCTGGCACCATTGCCCACCAACAAGCCGTTGAAGTCGGTCGCGGCGCGCAGGGTGTTCCAGTCTTCAAGGCTGGCGTCGACATCCAGAAAATCGGTCATTGCGTAGGCGGTCTCAAAACAAAGGGGCTGATGGGCGGCGACTTTATCACGAGCGGGCATTGAGCCAGATCAACATCGCTCGTGACCGATCGGTCGATGCTGTGTCTATCCGCCGAACCGGAGCAGTCGATTCGGCCCCAGTCAGGAGACGCGCGCATGACCAGTACCTTTTTCATTCCGGCGGTAAACATCATGGGCAATGGTTGCCTCGACGAAGCCATGGTTGCGATCCGCAACTATGGTTTTCGCAAGGCGCTGATCGTCACCGACACCGGGTTGGCCAAGGCCGGCGTGGCAACCATGGTCGCCGAGAAACTGGCGATGCAGGACATCGATTCGGTGATCTTCGACGGCGCCAAACCGAATCCAAGCATCGCCAACGTCGAGTCCGGCCTGGGTTTGCTCAAGGAAAGCCGCTGCGACTTCGTCGTGTCCCTTGGCGGCGGTTCACCCCACGACTGCGCCAAAGGCATTGCCCTGTGTGCGACCAATGGCGGACAGATTGGCGATTACGAAGGCGTTGATCAATCGAGCAAACCGCAACTGCCGCTGATCGCCATCAACACCACCGCCGGCACCGCCAGCGAGATGACCCGTTTCTGCATCATCACCGACGAATCGCGCCACGTGAAAATGGCCATCGTCGACCGCAACGTCACGCCACTGCTGTCGGTCAACGACCCGGAACTGATGCTCGCCATGCCTGAAGCCCTGACCGCCGCCACGGGCATGGATGCGCTGACTCACGCCATCGAAGCCTACGTCTCTACCGCCGCCAATCCGATCACCGACGCCTGCGCGCTCAAGGCCATGACCCTGATCAGCAACAACCTGCGTCTGGCCGTGCGCGACGGCAGCGACCGCGCCGCACGGGAGAACATGGCGTACGCGCAATTTCTCGCAGGCATGGCGTTCAACAATGCCTCCCTCGGTTATGTGCATGCGATGGCGCATCAGTTGGGCGGTTTCTATGACTTGCCCCATGGCGTCTGTAACGCCGTGCTTCTGCCCCATGTGCAGACGTTCAATGCGCTGGTCTGTGCCGATCGCCTGACTGATGTCGCTCACGCGATGGGCGCCGACATTCGGGGTTTTAGCGCCGAAGAGGGCGCGCAAGCGGCCATCAGCGCGATCCGCTGTCTGGCCAAAGACGTTGAGATTCCTGGTGGCTTACGTGAACTCGGCGCCAAGCTCAGCGACATCCCGTTACTCGCCAGCAATGCCCTGAAGGACGCCTGCGGTCTGACCAATCCTCGGGCGGCGGATCAGCGCCAGATCGAGGAAATCTTCCGCAACGCCTTCTAACGCTTGGCGCCGATCGGCGCCATCCGTACACAGAACATCGCGCTGACGGCCAGCAACGTGCACAGCAGCGACAGGGGCCAGGCGTGTGGGCTGGCGATCAGACTGGCCAGCGCGCCGATGATCGCCGCCATCAATTGATGAATGAACCCGCTCAGCGCCATCGCATACGCCCCGGCAATCGGCGCGCCATCGTTGGCGCGCGACAGGCTGATCGGGTAGTTCAATGATTGGCCGAACACCGCCACGCAATACGGCAACCAAAACAGTAACGCGATGGAACTGGCCGCCAGACTGCCCAGCAACATCACGCTGCTACCCGCCAATACCAACCCTGCGCCGACGGTCATCAACCACGCTTGGCCGGTGCGCAGCACAAAGTGATTGACCGCCAGCGCCCCGAGAAAATAGGCCGCGCTGATTGGCCAGCCGAGCAGTCCGTAATCCACCGACGACCACGCGAACGGGCCCTGCAAGATCAGGGGCGCCGCCGTGTTGAAAGCGATGATCACACCGTAGCCCAAGCCACCGGCCAGCGCCGGCAGAAGAAACGCCCGGTGCAACAGAATCTGCCGATAAGCCGACCACGATGAGGCGCTGGCCGGTTCATCAGCCATCGGGGGGAAAGCGACTCGCGACACCATCAGCGCCATCAACAGGCTCGTTGCGCCGAGCCAGTAAAAAATCGCTTGCCAGCCCGCCGTCGCCTCGATCAGCGAGCCCGCGTATTGGCCGATGCCCAAGGCCACCACGAACGAAATCGAAACCCACGACAACGCCTTGGCCAGCAGATCGCCGCGAAAGCTGTCACGGATCAGCACCCGCGCCATCACCGAAATGCCGCTGGCACCGACGCCTTGCATCAGACGCAGCAGCAAAAACGCTTCAAGCGTCGAACCTCGCGGCAACGCCAGATTGGCCAAGCCGTAAATGACCAGCGCTGCCAACAACACCGGTTTGCGTCCGATGCGCTGGGCCAGACTGCCCCAGAGCAACATCGGCAGCGCCATGCCGATCAGGTACAGCGACAACCCCCACGACACCTGCGCAGGTTCTGCCCGCAGATAAAGGGCGATCTGCGGCAATGCCGGCAAATAGATACTCATGCCCAACTGAGCGAGAAAAACCGTGCTGCAGGTGATCAGGAGGGTGATGCTGGCGTTCATGACTCGTCCCTGTTTTCAGTCGTCGAGATCGCAACGGTGGGTACGCAACAGACCGGTGATCACTTCACAGAAGCGCCGGATCAGCGCCGGCTGCATGTCCGCGCGCAGCGTAATACGGATGGCGGCCTTGCCTTGTGCGACCACCGGGAAAAATACCGCGCTGGTGAAAAATCCCTGTTCGGCCAATTCACTGGCAATACGATTGGCCACGTTAGCCTGTGCGCATGTGATCAACCGAATGGCCATGTTGCTGTGGCATTGATCGGTGCAGATCAGGCTGTCAAAGAGGCGGATATTAGCCTGAAGATTGCTTTGCAGCGTGGCGAACTCGGCGCTGCGATGCAGGCGGATCGACGCTCTGCCGGCACCGATCGCCGCGCAGTTGAGACTTTGCGACCAATTGCTTGGCCCGCCGTAGCGCTGAATCAGCGTCTTCTGTCGCTCGTTGCCCAACATCACCAACCCGCCGCTGGCGCCAAACGACTTGGCCAGTGACGCGACGATCACGCAGTCCTCCTCCAGCGCCGCTACCCTTGGTCGAACGAGGCCCGCGCCCTGCTGACCGACAGCGGACAACGCATGGGAGTCATCAAGATAAAGAAACAGCCCATAGCGATCCTTTAAATACAACAGGCCTTCCATGTTGGTGACGCCGCCCATGCTGTACGCGCCATCGGCGACGTAAGCCACGCGGCCGTGTTGCTGGCAGGCGCTCTCGAGAAAATCCATGTCGTTGTGCGGCGCAGTCACCACGCGGGTTTCGTCGGCGCACGCGGCTTTCAGATGATTCATCGAATAATGCGCGTGACGGTCAAACACCATCACTGGCGGCTGGCCTTCAGTGAAGATGCCGCTCGCCAGCAAGGGCAGGATCCCGGCGCTGGCCGCGCTGCAAGACAAGGTGCTCAGGCAGACCGCATCGAACAGTTGCGACAATTCGTTCTCGTATTGCTCGAGAATCGCCAGTTTGCAGCGGTTCTTCGAGTTGGCGACGCGCAGGCTGCCGGTTTCACGCAGGGCGGTGATGGCGCCTTCGAGCAGGGCTGGGTGATGATCGAGCCCAAGGTATGAGGTCGTACAGAAGTGATGGAATTCACGTCCGTACTGATCAAGCAGGTGGTTGGGACTCTGCACTGCAACATTGAGACCGGCGACCTTGCTCTGTTCGGCGATCTCCCAATCGTAGTCGGCCAGGGCGATGATTTTGCGGAAATTTGAATACAGATTGGGCGTATGCAACGGAAGATTCACAGGCGACATTCCTTGAGCGTAGCGATCCATGGGGTGTTGCAATTTGTGTGTGTTGCCAGACTTTACAGAACGAAAAATCCGGCAAAAATCAGCTGTTTCTGCGAATCCTGAAAGGCGACAGAGTTTTGTTTGTAGGGCGAAACCACAAAATCTATCGAGCAATCACCTGTCTGACGTGGGCGAAAATCGGGCTATCCTGCCGATACTGACCAACCCCAGTCATTGAGCCTTCCATGTTGCAAAAAAGCCTGATCCGCCGCCTCGACCTGATCACCCTGCAACTGTTTGTCGCCGTGCACGAAGAGGGCACGCTGACCCGTGCCGCCTCGCGCGAAGCCATCGCCGTGTCGGCGGCGAGCAAACGGCTGATGGAGTTGGAAGAGGCGCTCGGGATCAGTTTGTTCGTGCGCCAGGCCAAGGGCATGACGCTGACCCCGGCCGGGGAAACACTGCTGCACCATGCGCGGCAAATGCTGTTCAACGTCGAGAAAATGGGCCTTGAGCTCGGCGAACACAGTCACGGTGTGCGCGGTTACGTGCGCATGCTGGCGAACCTCTCGGCGATCATTCAGTTTCTTCCCGAAGACCTGCGCGACTTCTCCGCGCAGCATCCGCAGGTCAAGACCGACCTTGAGGAACGGCCCAGCGCCGGGGTGATTCAGGGTGTACTCGATGGCGTGGCGGATCTCGGTATCTGTTCCAACGACAGCGACACCAAAGGTCTGCACAGCGTGTTGTACCGCCAGGACAAACTGGTGGTGGTGATGCTGCCGGAGCATCCGTTGGCCGCGCGTGAATTCGTTGCCTTCAGCGAAACTCTGGACAGCGATTACGTCGGTTTGCACGCGGCCAGTTCGATCAACATGCGCACCCACGCGGCCGCGCGCCAGGCCGGTAAAGTCCTGCGAATTCGTATTCATGTGCCGGGGTTCGATGCGGTGTGCCGGATGGTTCAGGCCAACATGGGCATTGGCATTTTGCCGCAGCGCGCCTATGAACTGTTTGGTCAGGCGCTGGGGTTGCACGCGGTGCCGTTGACGGATGAGTGGTCGGATCGCGCGTTAATTGTGGTGGTACGGGATGAGGCGCGGTTGTCGCCGGTGAGTCGGTTGTTGTTTGAGCATTTGCGCGGGCAGGGCTGATAAATTTCCGCTGAATGAGCTGGCCTCTTCGCGAGCAGGCTCGCTCCCACAGTGGATGGGGGCTGAACACAGAATCTGCAGCCGCCACCAATCCCTGTGGGAGCGAGCCTGCTCTGGAGGACTGATTGGAATTCACCCCTGAGCGTTCGCATTTCGCGAACGCCCTTTGCCGAGAGACGGCTGGATTGCCCAGTCATCGTTCCTCTAGCCTTGGCCGCATATTCCAAGAACAAGAGGTACCCCGCGATGACTGCCCCCTTGAGTGCGATCAAAGTGATCGAGATCGGCACCCTGATCGCCGCGCCGTTTGCCGCGCGCATGCTCGCCGAGTTCGGCGCCGAGGTGATCAAGAACGAAGCCATGGGTCAGGGCGACCCGCTGCGCAAATGGCGCAAGCTGCACGAAGGCACGTCGCTGTGGTGGTACCTGCAATCACGCAACAAGAAATCCCTGGCGCTCAACCTCAAATCCGCGGAAGGCATCGAACTGGTCAAGCAACTGGCCAGCGATGCCGACGTGATCATCGAAAACCTGCGCCCCGGCGCGCTGGAGAAACTGGGCCTGGGCTGGGACGTGCTCCACGCGCTGAATCCCAATCTCACCCTCGTGCGCATTTCCGGTTATGGCCAGACCGGCCCGTACCGCGACCGCCCCGGCTTTGGCGCGATTGGCGAAGCGATGGGCGGCATTCGCTACACCACTGGCACCCCCGGTTCGCCCCCGGCGCGGGTCGGTGTCAGCCTCGGCGATTCGCTGGCCTCGCTGCACGCGGTGATCGGCGCGCTGATCTCGCTGCTACGGGTCAAGACCGGGCAGGGCGGCGGGCAGATCGTCGACGTGTCGCTGGCCGAAAGCGTGTTCAACGTCATGGAAAGCCTGGTGCCGGAATACGACATGCTCGGCCATGTCCGTGAGCGCAGCGGCGGCGCTTTGCCGGGCATCGCACCGTCCAATACTTACCTCACGGCTGATGGCGCTTACGTGGTGATCGCCGGCAACAGCGACCCGATCTACAAACGTCTGATGCACACCATTGGCCGTGATGACCTGGCTGATGCCGAAGAATTTGCCCATAACGATGGTCGCGCCGCCAAAAGCGGTGTGCTCGACGCCGCCATCACCCACTGGACCAGCAGCCTGCCGATCGACGCCGTCCTCGCGGCGCTTGAAGGCGCAGAAGTGCCCGCAGGCCGGATCTATTCGGTGGCCGACATCGTTACCGATCCGCACTATCAGGCGCGGGACATGTTGCTCAACGCGCAACTGCCCGGCGGCGCAACCGTGAAGATGCCCGGCATCGTCCCGAAACTCTCGGAGACCCCCGGCGGCGTGAACTGGTCGGGGCCGACACTCGGCCAGCACACCGACGGCATTCTCACCGGCCTCGGCCTGACTGAACTCGACATCGAACGCCTGAAAAGCCAAGGGGTGGTGCAATGATCACGGACTATTCGCAAACCCTGATCGTCCAGGAAGTCTCGCCGCGCGACGGCTTGCAGATCGAACCGACGTGGGTGGAAACCGTCGACAAAATCGCGCTGATCGATCAACTGTCGCTGGCCGGTTTCAGCCGTATCGAGGCGGGTTCGTTTGTGTCGCCGAAAGCCATTCCGGCACTGCGTGATGGCGAACAGGTGTTCAAGGGGATTCAGCGTCAACCGCAGGTGATTTACGTCGCGCTGATCCCCAATCTCAAAGGCGCGCAGCGCGCACTGGAGGCCGGTGCCGATGAGCTGAATCTGGTGATGTCCGCCAGCCAGACGCACAACATGGCCAATATGCGCATGCGCTGTGAAGACTCGTTGGCGGCGTTTGCAGAGATTGTCGCGTTCGCCAGCGGCTCCGGCGTGCGCCTCAATGGCAGTATCGCCACGACGTTCGGTTGCCCGTTCGAAGGTCAGATTGACGAGGATCGCGTGCTGCAAATCCTCGACGCTTATCAGGAGCTCGGCATTCAGGGCATCACCCTCGCCGACACCACCGGCATGGCCAATCCGCGACAGGTCGATCGGTTGGTGCGGCGGGTGTTGCAGCGGGTTTCGCCGGCGGATCTGACCCTGCATTTTCACAACACCCGCGGTCTGGGCTTGTGCAATGTGCTGGCGGCTTATGAGGCGGGGGCGCGGCGTTTCGATGCGGCGCTTGGTGGCCTCGGTGGCTGCCCGTTTGCGCCGGGGGCGTCGGGCAATATCTGCACGGAAGACCTGGTGAATCTGTGCGATGAGATCGGCATCCACACCGGCATTGATTTGCCGCTGTTGTTGCAACTCTCGCGAGGTCTGCCGGCTTTGCTTGGCCACGAAGTCCCCGGCCAATTGGCCAAGGCCGGGCGCAACTGCGACCTGCACCCGATCCCCACCTGACAACACCAATCCCCCTGTAGGAGTGAGCCTGCTCGCGATAGCGGTGTGTCAGGCAACATTTGCGGTGATTGATACACCGCTATCGCGAGCAGGCTCACTCCTACAGTTAAAAACCGAACCAGACAACAAAAACAATCGGACGCCCACCGGCAGTCCGCCTGGAGAAAAGCTATGAGCCTCAATGTAATGGAGGCGGGCGCAAGCTCGTCCGTCGATCACGATGCCGAAAAAGCCCTGGTCAGCAAAGTCGCCTGGCGCCTGATGCCGCTGATCATGGTCTGTTACCTGTTCGCCTTTTTCGATCGCATCAACATCAGCTTCGCCAAGTTCCAGCTGCAAGCCGACCTGAGCCTGAGCGATACCGCTTACGGTCTCGGCGCCGGGCTGTTCGTGGTCGGTTATGTGCTGTTCGAGGTGCCCAGCAACATGATGCTGTACAAGGTCGGCGCGCGCCGCTGGATCGCCCGAATCATGATGTCCTGGGGCGTGGCGACGGCACTGATGGTCTTCGTGACCAGTGAATGGCAGTTCTACGCGCTGCGCTTTGTGATCGGTGCGATGGAAGCCGGTTTTGCCCCGGGCGTGCTGTATTACCTGACGCTGTGGTTTCCGCAGCACTTCCGTGGCCGCATCACCTCGATGCTGTTTCTCGCCTCAGCGTTTGCCGGGCTGGTCGGCGCGCCGTTCTCCGGTCTGGTACTGGAACACCTCGACGGCGTGCTGCAAATGCGCGGCTGGCACTGGTTGTTTCTGCTCGGCGGCGTGCCGTGCATCGGTCTCGGTTTTCTGGTGCTGATGCTGCTCAAGGATCGCATCGAGGATGCGCACTGGCTGACGGCTGACGAGAAGAAACTGCTGTCCAGCCGCATCGCCCAGCATGAACCGCACAAGAGCGGCGGCTCGCTGCTGGCGGCGTTGAAGATTCCCGGTTTCCTGACCTTGGGCCTGATCTACTTCCTGATCCAGGTGGCGTCCTACGGTTTGAATTTCTGGGCGCCGCAATTGATCCGCAGCGCCGGCACCGAGAGCCCGGTGATGATCGGCCTGCTGACGGCCATTCCGTACATTTGCGGGGCGATCAGCATGGTGGTGATCGGGCGCTTGTCGGACGCGACCGGTGAACGGCGCAAGTTTGTCGCCGGGCTGGTCATCGTCGGCGCGATCGGCTTTTTCAGTGCCGGGATTTTCGCCAGCCACACCACGTTCCTGATCGTCGCCCTGGGCTTGCTGGGCGCCGGGATCATAGCTTCGATTCCGAGCTTCTGGACCCTGCCACCGAAGTTGCTTGCCGGTGCTGGCGCTGGCGCGGCGGGCGGGATTGCGGTGATCAACACGCTGGGGCAATTCGGCGGGATCGTCAGCCCGGTGATGGTCGGGCGGATCAAGGATCTGACCGGCAGCACCACGCCGGCGCTTTACGTGATTGGCGTGGCGGCACTGATTGCGGCGGCGTTGCTGTTGTGGGGACTGCCGCAGAAACTGCGCACGCTCGACAGGTTCTGAGATCGGCGGCGCCTGCAATGACGCCTTCGCGAGCAAGCTCGCTCCCACAGTTGATCGCATTCCTCCAGTTGGAATTCGGCACCTGTGGGAGCGAGCCTGCTCGCGAAGACTGACTTCCAGACGCTGAAAATCATCGATTAAAACGATCATCCAGCAGCCATTGCATTCCTCTCAAACACCCCGCCAAACTGAATCAACACCACCCCCGCAATCAACAACACCGCACCCAACACCCGCGACACCGTCAGCTGTTTCTCCACCAGTCCAAACAAGCCCAAGTGATCCAGCGCCATCGAGGCAATCACCTGCCCGGCCAACGCCAGCGCAACAAACCCCGAAGCCCCAAGCTTTGGCAGCAGCACCACCGCCAACGCTACAAAACACACGCCAAATGCGCCACCCGCCCACATCCACAACGGCGCCTTGCTGATAAACGCCATAGACGGCAAGGGCAAACGCAACGCCAAAATCACGGGCAACAACACCAAAACACTCACCAGCAACGACGCCAGCGTTGCCCACAACGGATGCCCCAGCCCGCGCGCAAGATTGCTGTTGATCGCACTTTGAAACGGCACTACTGCCCCGGCAAACGCGGCCAGCGGCAACAATCCGGTCCACTGCAACGTACTCATGATCAAGCTCCACAAGGTTTTGCTGGACTCTAGAGTATTCGTCGCGCAGATTTAAATTCCGTTTCGTCATCCAGAACATGCATCAGATGAATGATCTGCGCCGTATCGACCTCAACCTGCTGGTGATCCTCGACGCCTTGCTCAGCGAGCAGCACGTCACCCGCGCCGCCGAGCGTCTGCACCTCAGTCAACCGGCGGTCAGCCATGCGCTGGCGCGGTTGCGCGATCTGCTCGGCGATCCGTTGCTGGTGCGCGCAGGCGCGACGCTGGTGCCGACGGCGCGGGCGCTGGAATTGGTCGCGCCGTTGACCGAAGCGCTGGCTCAGGTGCAATCGCTGCTGGCGCCGAACACCTTCGATCCGGCCAGTGCGCGTCGGACCTTTCGTGTGGCCATGTCGGACTATGGCGCGGCGATCATTCTGCCTACGCTGATCCGCACTTTGCGCCGGGAGGCACCGGGGATCGACTTGCAAATCAGCCATGCCAGTCGTGAAGGCATGCTCGAAGGCGTGCTCAATGGTGATATCGACGTTGCCGCCGGCGTCTTCCCGGAAATGCCCAACGAACTGCGCAACTCGGTGCTGTTTGAAGAGCGCTACGTCTGCCTGCTGGATCGCCAGACGCTGCCGGCCAACGGTGTGCTGGATTTGCCGAGCTACCTGTCGCGGCCGCACGTATTGCTGGAAATGCGCGGCAGCGGCACGCCGGAAATCGAGCGTGCCTTGACGTCTCTGCGTGAGCGCCGCCGCGTCGCGATCAGCCTGCCGCACTGGAGTGTCGCGCCGCAGTTCATCAGTGGCACGGATCTGATTCTGACGGTGTCCTCACGCAGCGTCCGCGAGATCGATCAGCGTGAACTGATCGTGGTGCCGCCGCCGTTCGAGATTGCGCCGTTTACGTTTGTACTGGCGTGGCATAAGCGGCGGGGTGGGGATCAGGCGTTGAACTGGTTGAATCGGACGATTGAGGAGGGGATAGTGCGCGGCTGAAAAAATAATCAAGGAGCGGTAAGTGACAATGAAGTCTGGCTGGATCGGTTGTGCGGCATTGTGCGGTTGGTTGCTGGCAGGGCAGGCATTGGCCGATTGCACGCCGGCACCCACGGCGCATGAGGTGGATTTTTCCGTCTGTAAGGACTGGCCGGCGTATCCCGGACTGACGCTCACCGCCGCCGCCAATTTTTCACCCGATCCGGTATATGGCGCGTCAGGGACGGTGGGGCTTTACGACCTGCATTTGTCCTTGGTGACGAGCGCAGACTCGCAGCCGTTAGCGAGCTTTTATCAGCCCTCCGCATTCTCTGTGGATGCCATCGCGCTTGATGAACTGAAATTTGATACCGCCCGCTATAAGCTCGCGCCGCAATTGCAGGCCTTTGGCGTTCGGGTTCGATTCAAAGGCTCTTCCCGTGTGAATCCTCTGGATGAAACCTGGTTGTCGCTCTATGTGAAAGACGGCAACGCATTGCGTCCGGTAATGGATCGACTGGTGGTTTATGAATACGGCGGGGAGTGGGATGGCGATTGTGCAGGGGAGCGCTACGAGACGACGCGAACCGTGGCGTTGGCCAAGACCAGCACCCATGGCTATGCCGACCTGATTATCAAAACGATCAGTAGCTCAACCACAGGCAAGGGAGAGGACGCGGCGTGTGTATCCAATACTGTCGCGCAGAAACCGGTCTTGACGACACTTCGTTATGACGGCAAAAACTACGTAGTGCCTGAAGATTTCAAAGGCCACTAAGACCGATGTCTTTTACTCAAGGAAGAACAATGATCTCGCGTATCACCTTGCTGGGCTCTTTTATCGCAATGGGTCTTTTGACTATGACCGCTCAAGCCCAGCCTGTTTGCGAAGTGAAGAAGTTCGACGGCCAGTCCCTTTCGCGCTGCAAAGCGTGGCCGGCGTTCAACGACCAGTCGATTGCGGCGAAATCTTCATTTCTCTCGGATTCGGGCGACGATGAGATGGGGACGTTCGATCTGGAACTGGCGCTCGTCAGTTCGACAAGCGGCAAGAGTCTCGCTACCTATGCCAAGCCGGGTGCCTACAATTCCGATGCCATCAGTTTCGACGATCTGAAAATCGATACGGCCCGTTACCGATTGGCTGCAGATGTCCGTGCATTCGGTTTGCGTTCAAAATTCGCCAGCCATGGCTCCAGAGCCAATCCTTACGCAAAAACCGATTTGGCGTTGTATGTGCGGGAGGGCAACAAACTGCGCCCTGTGCTGGAAGGCTTGGTGATTCGCAAGGAGTTCGGCGAAGGGACGGATGAGTGTGGAACCGAGGACACGCAAATCCGCAGAACTATCGATATCGGCCCGACGAGCCACCATGGATTCGCCGATCTGATCGTCAGCTCGAGTGGTTCAATTTACAAATCCTTCCTGTCGGACAAGAAGTGCATCTCGAAAACTATCGAGATGAAGAAAACTCGCGTCACCCTGACCTACGACGGCGAACAATACACCGTCCCCGAAGACCTCAGAGGTTACTGACCCGATGCTCACCGGCCTCAATCACTTGACCCTCGCGGTCAGCGACTTGAATCGCAGCCTCGCCTTCTACCGTGATGTGCTGCAGTTGCGTGTCGAGGCGACGTGGGACGCCGGTGCCTACTTGTCGCTGCCTGGGCTGTGGTTGTGTCTGTCGCAAGATCCGCTGCGCAAAGCCGAGGCGTGCGGTGATTACACCCATTACGCGTTCAGCCTTGATGCAGCGGATTTCTCAACGTTCGTAGCAAAGCTAAAAATGGCGAACGTGCAGGAATGGCGGGATAACCGCAGCGAAGGTGCGTCGTTCTATTTTCTTGATCCCGATGGACACAAACTCGAAGTGCATGTCGGCGATCTGGTTTCGCGACTGGCGGCGTGCCGGCAAAAACCGTACGCCGGCATGCGTTTTTACGACGAGTCATGATCAGACACATTTGTCTGTTATAGACTGGCGGCCACGTGATCGGGCGCTTGCAGGTTTTCCATGACTCCATCGTTGTTAATGGCCGTGCTGGCCTCGGGTTTCATTTACGGTATTACGCCCGGGCCGGGTGTGCTGGCGGTATTCGGCATCGGCGCAGCCCACGGGCGGCGGGCCGGGGCGGGGTTTCTTTGCGGGCATCTGCTCGGCGATGTGGTCTGGTGCAGCACGGCGCTGATTGCGATTGTCGGCGCCCGGGAAATCGGCAGCACTGCGTTTGATGTGCTCGGTGTGCTCAGCGGTTTATACCTGTTCTGGCTCGGCTGGCGCGCGGTGCGGGCCCAGCGGCGCAACGGCGATGAACCACAGGGCGCGGCGCGCAAGCCGTTCTGGCACGGCATTCTGTTTGGTTTGACCAATCCCAAGGCCTATCCGGTGGCGGTCGCCACGTTCACCGCGCTGCTATCGAGCCGCGCCGAACTGCTCAACTGGTCGATGCTGCCGATGTTGATTGCCCTGAGTTTCCTCGGTGGCTTGCTGGCCTACGCTATCCTCATTGGTGTGGTCGGCGCGCAGCGGGTGCGCACGATGTATCAACGTCATGAGCTGCTGATCACCCGGCTGTGCGGGGTGATGTTCATCGGTTTCGCCATCAACGCACTAATGCATGCGCTGCCTGGGCTGATGCCGAACAAGGCTTGAAGGTGTGTGCAGGGATGCGCAATCAAGAGGTCAGGGATGGTTGATCAGTGCTGCATTGCCCGGACACCCACGCTGAACCATGGAAAGCCGAAATTCCGCGCCGTTGGCGAGTTTTATAGACCTCTTGCTGGACGCCGTTTGCGCGGTCGACAAGCAGGGGCGCTTCGTTTTTGTCAGCGCCGCTTGTGAGCGTGTTTTCGGCTATTCGCCTGAAGAGTTGATCGGCCGGCAAATGATCGAGCTGGTACACCCGGCGGATCGTCAGCGTACTCTGGCTGCCGCCAACGAAATCATGGGTGGCGAACCCAAACTCAACTTTGAAAACCGTTACCTGCGCAAGGACGGCAGCGTCGTGCACATCCTCTGGTCGGCGCGCTGGTCGGAAGTCGATCAACTGCGCATCGCCGTGGCGCGCGACATCACCGAGCGCAAGCAGGCCGAATCGCGCCAGGCAGCGTTATACGCGATTTCCGAAGCGGCCCATGCGGCGGAAGATCTGCTGGCGCTGTTCAAGCGTATTCATCTGATCATCGGCGAATGGCTGCCGGCGATGAATTTCTCCGTGGCGCTGTACGACGAGCATTGCGCACAACTGAATTTCCCTTATCACGTCGACGATCACGAATTGCAGCCCGAGCAACCGGGAACCGTCACTGGGCGCTTGTGCGCGGAAGTTATCCGAAGCGGTCAGCCGATTCTTCTGACCCCGGACAGTGCGGACTCTCCGCCAGATTTTGCTGCACTGGTCGCCGGACAAGACTCACCGTGTTGGCTGGGTGTGCCGCTGAACTCCAAGAATGGCACCATCGGCGCGCTGATCGTAAAAAGCCTGCCCGGCGGCGAGCGCTATACGGAACAGGACAAAGAACTGCTGCAATACGTCTGCGCTCAGGTCGCCACGGCCATCGAGCGTCAACAACTGCATGCGCGGCTGCGGCGGATGGCGCAATACGATCAACTGACCCAATTGCCCAATCGCGAACTGCTGCGAGAGCGCATGAAGGCCGCATTGGCGAGGGCTCGAGCGCAAGCTGGGCACATGGCGTTGCTGTACGTCGACCTGGATCGCTTCAAACAGGTTAACGATACCTTCGGTCACGCGGTCGGCGACATGCTCCTGCAAACCGTGGCCAATCGCCTCAAGGGCTGCGTGCGGGAAACTGACACGGTGGCCCGAATTGGCGGCGATGAATTTGTCGTGCTGCTGCACAGCGTGCAGGTTTCGGAAGATGCCGACAGCGTGGCGGAAAAAATCCGACAGGTGCTGGTACAACCGATGCGCCTCGATGGCCACAACCTGCATATCGAACCGAGCATCGGCGTTGCCCGCTATCCAGAGCACGGCAGGGAGGAGCAGCAACTGTTCCGCCATGCCGATCAGGCAATGTACGCCGCCAAACGCTTGAACCATCACGCGTTGAATAGTTGATCCGGGGCCGCCGTTCGTCGCGGCGACTGCAACTTTTCTAAACCTTTGCGGCCCGGGAAATTCTCAATCTAGGCGGGCACCTGCTCGCCACGATCATTACCAAGAGGTAGAGAATCATGCCTAATTCAAGAAACTCGAACTCGGGAAACTTCGCCAACGATCGAACGAAGGCCTCTGAAGCAGGTCGCAAAGGTGGGAAAACCACCACAACGACCGTCGACAAAGAGCCAAAACCAGACATGGGCCGCAAGCCCGCTCAGAAGTCGAAGTAGTCGGTGAAGGTAGTTTTGATTGAGAGGCGGGGGCGTAAGCTCCCGCTTGAATTTCGCAAGTAAGGAGGGCGCGACCATGAGCCGGATGGCCACCCGTATACGCAACATCAGTTTTGCATCGCTGTTGGGCCTGTGTGCCAGCAGCGCTTTTGCCCAGTCGCCCGCCGATTTCATCAACGATGCCTCGGCCAAAGGCATGGCCGACATCGAGGCCAGTCGCCTGGCCCATGGCAAGGCCGAATCCAAAGAGGTCAAGGACTACACCATCGTCGTCATCAACGACCGCACGACGGCCAACCAGCATCTGGCGAAGATCGCCAAGAAGCTCGACCTGCCCGTCGCACCGCGTGAAGAACTGGCCGGCAAGGCAAAAGAATTGATGCCGCCAGTGACCGAGGGCGCATCCTTCGATCAGGCTTACGCCGCTAGTCAGGTCAAAGCCACTGAAGAGGCCATCGAGCAGATTCAGCAGCAAGCGCAGACCACCGACGTGCCGGAGATCAAGGCGTTTGCCGACGAGACCTTGCCGAAATTGCAAAGCCATCTGGAGAAGGCTCGCGCGCTGCAGGCTAGCCGCTAATCAATAGCAAAAGATCGCAGCCTTCGGCAGCTCCTACACGATCCCTGTAGGAGCTGCCGAAGGCTGCGATCTTTTGCTTTTTTATCTAACCATCAGCACTCATTCAAATCCTGCTTGGACTTACTCTTCTCACCCAACCCCTCAAGATTAAAAACCTCACCCTCGCCCAACGAGCGGTAGTGCCTGCGCAACGCCTCCAACTGCTTCAAATCCAGCGCCTCCAGCCCAAGCATCGCGTTCTGCGCCTCTTTGGTCACCAACAGCAATTCATCGATTTTCAAATGCAGAATATCGGTGTCGCGGTTCTGCGTGTTCTGGATCAGGAACACCATCAGGAACGTGATGATGGTGGTCGAGGTGTTGATGATCAGTTGCCAAGTGTCGTTGTAATCAAAGACCGGCCCGCTCAGTCCCCACAACCCGATCAGGATCAATGCGCCCATGAAGGTCTTGGGACTACCGGCCACCATCGCGAGCTTCTGGGAGATTTTTGCGAATTTCATAGCGGTGTTCCTTATTGGGGGGAGTGCTTGAAATTCAGACATTGGCGGGATTGGGAAAATTCTACTGATGTGTGAAATGTCCCTGAAAAACCGGCCTCCCGACCGGTTTCAGTATCAGTACTCTAAGCCTCGAGTTCGACGTCGACGTTCCAGTGGAAGTAACCCACCACCTCGCACTGCTGATTGACCAGCATGAAACTCAGTTCGCATTGCACATCGCCAGGTTTCTTCGGCGTGCAGGTCCAATAATGATCGTCAGCTTTTCGACTGCCCGGCGTTGTCGGGTCGTCCGGGTTGGGCGCGGGCACGGTCAGGTCGGTATGAATTTGCAAGTCAGGTTCGGAAAGCACGTCGCTGTCAGCCACTGTCATCCGGTACACAACCACACTGTGTTCGGCGATCAGGCTGACGGAGCGTCCGCGGAAGTGCAGGTCGCGGTCAATCTCAACGGGGATTGTTACTTTGCTGTCATTTATGACTATATCTTTCGAGTCATTACCTATGGCGAAAAAGATCAGCCCATCGGTAATGCTCGTCGGTGCGGCGGCGTCCAGGCTTGGGTTCGGATAACGCGCCAGTACTGATTCAGCGTCGACGATCAGCAGCACATTGTGTGCGCTGGTAACGCCGGATGATGGTGACGGAATCGGTTCGCTAGTCATCATGGCTTCCTTTCATGATGTTGGCAGGAAACGACAGCCGCTTCGGTCAAGGCAAGACATCCTGTTCCGGCCGGGGCGGCGACGGATCGGTCGGGCCCCCTGTCTCCAAGGGGCTCGGAGCGTCATCAGTTGTGAATGGAGATGAACGGATCCCACGAGCAGCAGCCGATGATCTGGCAGTTTCGATCGACGATCAGGAAGTGGAAGTGATACGTCACGCGACCACAGTCCAGGGTTTCGGATGACCAATAGTGGTTGTCGACTTTCTGGCAGCTTGGCACGGATGGATTGCTTGTATTGGGCACAGCTACGCACGCTGTGGCCTTGCGCGGGGAGGGGGGCGAGATCAGGTTCTCCCCGGCGTTGGGGATGAATTTGTAGAAAATCACCGCCTGTTCGAAGCTCTGCGACAGGCTGGTTTCGCGCCAGCGAATCAGATCGCCGACCTGAGCCTTGAGGTCCAGTTCGCCACCGGCCTGGCCACTGACGACGTTGTCCTGATTGGTGACCATGTACACATGTTTCCAATCGATCAGCGTGGGGTTCTTCGGATCCTTGCTGATGTTTGGATACTTTTTCAGAATGGTTTCGGTGTCGATGGAAACCAGAATATCCGTCACTCGAGACATGGTGATGCTCCTTTTTCATAGTGAACGTCGAACTGCAATCCAGTCACGACGATGCTTGCTTGCCGTATGGCTTTTGCCAGCACACTACTGGGGGAACCCACTGATCACGAGAAATGGACAGGCCGTGCTCCTTGCACGAAATCGACTGATTCGGGTTCCTTCCGATTGCCGCTCCTTGACTATAGGTACGATTTTTTAGCTGTCAAAATCGCTTTTGTCCGGCTCGACGGACGGTCGCCGAATCCAGAAGGTCCGACCTATTGGCTATAAGCAGGCAGGCCGGTCTGACACCGTTTGAAATCGAGCCGCTGTGGAACTGCTCGCTGCGCACCCTGTATCGTGACGAACCGCTGAAATGTCCCGACAGGAGAACGCAATGAGTTGGTCCGCCAAACAATACGTCGCTTTCGAAGATGAACGCACCCGCCCGGCCCGCGATCTGCTTGCGGCGATTCCCACGCCTGAAGCGCGAACAGTGGTCGATATCGGTTGTGGTCCCGGTAACTCGACGGAGTTGCTGGTGCAGCGTTTTCCCAGGGCGAAAGTCAGCGGGCTGGACAGCTCGGCAGACATGATCGATGCCGCACGCAAGCGCTTGCCAGAGTTGCAATTCGAGGTGGCGGAGATTGATAAATGGGCCGATTCAGGCCCGTTCGATGTGATCTTCGCGAATGCCGTGTTGCAGTGGGTGCCGGATCACGCGACGTTGTTGCCGGCGTTGGCCCGCAAGTTGTCGGCCGGTGGCAGTCTGGCGATCCAGATGCCGGATAACCTCAATGAATCCTCACACCGCTTGATGCGTGAAGTCGCCGCGAATGGTCCGTGGGCGAGCAAGCTCAGCGGCGCTGCGGGGCAACGTACCGACATGGCGAGTGCCAGTGATTATTTCTCGATGCTGCGGCCACACTGCGCTCGGGTCGATGTGTGGCGCACCACCTATCACCATCAGCTGTCTGGCGGGGCGGCGGGGGTGGTGGAGTGGTTCAAGGGGAGTGGGTTGATTCCGTTTTTGAATCCGCTGACCGAGGCGGAAAAGGCGCAGTACCTGGAGCAGTATCTGGCGGAGGTCGGGAAGGCTTATCCGGCGTTGGCGGATGGTTCGGTGCTGTTGCCATTTCCCAGGTTGTTTATCGTTGCGACACGTTGAAATGAGTCGGACGTGTTGTTCGGCTGGGAATTTCGGGTGCGCTTTCGGACGGGCCCCTCATCGGGACGCCGCCCGCCCAGCCCTCTCCCTAGGGAGAGGGAGCCGAGTTGTGTTGTTTCCAAACCTGAGTTCGCCTCGATTTTGCACGTCGGCGTAGCTCAGGAGGGCAACTCGGTCAGTCCCCTCTCCCTCTGGGAGAGGGCTAGGGTGAGGGGCTTTAAGCTCAGCGCTGCACCGCCACCAACATCATCATCGGCCGTTCCCGCTCTTCCGCCAGCGCCGGTTGCGCCGCGATTTCAGCATCGCTCGGCCCCCATTCATTGACATGTCGAATCGTGAACCCCGCATCGATCAGCGAATTGAGCAATGTCCCAACCGTACGATGCTGCTTGATCACGCCCTCAGCCAGCCAGTTCGTCACCCGCTCACCCTCCAACTGATAACTGTCCAGCGGCCAACGCTTGTTACCTTCAGCGTCAATCAACCAACCCGGATTGCGCGGCGCCATGAAGATCGGATGCTCAATGGAAAACACAAAATGCGAACCCGGTTTCAGCGCCGCGTACAGCCGCGCAAACAACCCGGGCGAATCCTTGATGTAATGCAGCGCCAACGAGCTGTAAGCCAAATCAAAACTACAGGCGGGCAGCTCGAGCTGTTCCAGATCGGCGCGCTCATAACTAATGTTCGTCGCCGTCGTGGTCTCCCGCGCCCGCTCCAGCATCTTCTCCGAGACATCCAGCCCCAAGACACTGGCCGCGCCATTCTCAATCGCCCAGCGACTGAACCAGCCATAACCGCAGCCCAGATCCACCACATTCAAACCGTGCATGGATGGCAACAGCGTCTTGAGCGCAGGCCACTCCGGCGCCGCGTCGAGGCCGCCGATGGAGCGGTTCATCTGGCTGTAGCCTTGAAAGAATTCGGGATCGTCGTAAATGTTTTGCGTCATGGTGAAGTGCTCTTTTGAGTTCGATCGTCAGCGGCAACGTGGCCGCGATTGGAATCCCTCGAAAGTGATGGCGCGTATTCGTCGATGGCCGCGCAGGGGGAGGGTGGTGGTCGATGGGGAAATGCTAGTCGGTTGGGCGAGAGGTGAAAACCGGTGGAGTGTTGTGGGTCTGTAATGTCGGGGAAAACGCTATGTTTTATCGCCGCGTAAACATCTTCCGAGCGAAGTGTTTAAAGGCGTGCAGTGTTACGTCCTGAAGCCTACAAATCCTTGCGCCGTTGCCTACCGCTACGCCAGAATCCGCCGGCTTGTGCGCTTTAGGGGCGGTCGGTAACTTGGTTCGCGTCACTGATTTCCAGTGATCGGGTTTAGTAGCCCGGAATCCCCCCTAAATGGCTGCACAAGTACCATTCAAACAGGCAATGCTTGTACTCGATGGTGGCTGTGCGCCCGAATCCCTGCTGGCCAACGCCAGCGAAACACTCGGCTCGGCCACCACCATGCTCAACAACTTCGCCGCGCTGCTCGACACCTCACACCGCAAGACAGCGCTCGGCATCGCGCAGGTCGTCATGTTGGGTGAATTGGCGGTGAATCAGGCACTGGATAAGGTTGTGCCGGCGGATTAACCCTGGCGCTTTAATAAGCCAAAGAAACCGGCCAATTAGTGCCGGTTTCTCGAGACGGCTACTTGGCAGCACGACTTCAGGCAAGTAGCCCGATGTTTTGGTCGATGCGTTGTTGAATGGTGCGCAAGGTTTCCTGGGTGATCACACCCGGATACAAGCTTTCAGCCATGGCTGAGAATCGGCTAGCTACCTCGCAAAATCTGTCAATGATGTCGGCGGCCGTAGTGGCGTTTACTTCAGCCTCAACTGCAAGGTTGAGCAGGTTTTTTCTGCCAATTTCCAAGGCTTCACCCATCACGTCCATCTGGTGATAGCCTCCCGGCCCCTCGCAGAAAGTGACGTCAAAGGCTGGCGCTAATTTCCAGTCTCCGCCAGGCGACATGATGTAAGCAAAGTTCTTCGGATGGTCGTTTCGGTTCACTCAAACATGACCTGCGGGCGACCGGTCAGGGCTTTCGTCGTAGCAAGTGTGCCCCACCGCCAACGTTCACCCCAGCCCGAGTAGTAGACGTCAACTTGTTCAAGCATTGTCGGCTTTCCTTTTGATGCGATGACGCTTGGCCGTCTTTTCGTAGCGAATCATATCGTCAAGAGTTTCGAGCCTTGGCAGAAACAACCCTTCGAGCTCCTTTTCGCGTCCGAGAACCATCGCCACTCGCACCATGTTGTCGAAACTCACATTACGACCGGCTTCAAGGTTTGACACCGTATTCGTCGCAATGCCCGCGCGAGCGGCCACGTCTGCTTGTGTCATCTCCAAGGCCAATCGCTCTGTGCGCAGGCGTTGGCAAATCCGTTTGACGATCTCGCTCGCGGTAGTGAGGCTTAAATCCAGCATGTCGTGTGTACCGTCGGCGTTCAGTTTTGATTATTAGTACACAATATACTGTGGATTAAACCTAAAAATATAAGTTAACTCACAAGAAAATGTAATTATGTTCAATGGGTAGGATAGGCCAGCACGGGTTGACGCGGCAAGGTTCAACCCTGCTGCAAAACTTTCAGAGCCGCCGACGCCAGAAAGCCCGAGCGGCTTTTTTCTTCCGGGTGATGCAACACATATTCATCAATGCGGTTGAGCAAGTGCCCCGGCAGGGTGATGTTGAGCTTTTGGGCTTTGCCCAAATACTTGAGCACATCGATATCCACCACGGCCCATGCACAACCGGCGTATTTCGGGTTGGCCACGTGCAGGCTCAGCTTGCTGGCCGCTGGAATGGGGGCGCCGTCGTCCGCGAGAATCTCGAAATGACCTTCGATGGCTTCGCGAGCCATGGCGACGGCATCGTCCAGATCCTCTCCGGCGGAAAAGCATCCAGGAATGTCCGGGACTTCTACACCCCAGGCGTGTTGGTCATCGCCAATTGAAATCGCAATCGGGTAGAGCATATTCGTTGTCCTCCATGGCGCAACTGACTCAGAGAGTCAAAGCAGCGCCTGCTGCAAAATACTGATGGCCGTTTTCTTCAGCAGATCCTTTTTCGGATGTGGCACGGTGACCAGTCCTGGTTTGCTCGGATGCTTGAAGTGATGGTGACTTCCTTTGATCCGTACCAGATACCAACCGTCTGCGACGAGTTGGCCGATTAAAAAACGGCTATTCACAACACCTCCCTGTGGTGTGCTTGGTGGGTACTATACCCATTGAATCAATATGATCAACACTATAACCACCGGTCGGTCGTGTCCGCTGACGGGCGGGGTCGCTTACCGCAGTCTAGGTAAGGCTGAAGCGATGGTGAGGTGGGTGTGTTACCGGGTTTTGCTTATGTTGATGTGGCTATCTTGCTGCAAGATAATGGAACACATCTTTTTCTGACTTCACTGCTCGGGCTGCTAACGTTGAAGCTCTGATGGGCGAAGGTCATGGACACTCGACGAGCCTGTTGAAAGAAAATCACCTCTCGATAAAGCCAGCGTAGTAATGCATGAAATTTGGCCATGTGATTGTCAGAAAGGATTGAAACGGATGTCGACTCTAAAATTCAGCTATAGAGATGCAAAGGGCGATTTAAGTCAGCGGGAGTTAATTCAATGGTCAGAAAATTCGGCTTACATTCAAGGACGATCTGCCAGCGATACCTTTCCTAAAACCTATCGCAAGGATCGCATCATCGAAGTATTGCTTGGGGCTGAGCTGCTCTTAAACGAGGCCGCTCCTCCTTCTCCGAGGCTTCAGCACGATCGAAAGCCACCGGCGCTCGTTGCTTCAGAAGCCGCTTCGCAAACGCCTCATCCAAAAATGTTACCGGGTAGGATCAATCAAATTCTTTTCACAGGATTCGCAGTTGCACAACGGGCTGAGCTTGAGCAAAAAGCAGTGGAATATGGGTTGAAGGTCATGAGTACGGCAGGCAAGACGCTGACGTTTCTTTGTTATGGCGAAAATGCGGGGCCAACCAAAGTTTCCAAGGCACTTGAGGCTGGGGCTTTTATCATCAACTCAGAGCAATTCTTGAATCTGATCACAACGGGAGAAATCCCCTGAAGTCATCACTTCGCTCAGCCTGCGCATTGAAACTGCGCCAACCGCCGAATGCTTGTTACATGCAGCCAGCATCACCTCATTCTGCTTCTTGGTAGCTGCGGTCAGCACTTCACGGTAAACACGCCTTTTTTCGTGGGATTTCGCATTACGGATGAAGTCTGCGAGTGGGCTTGCGTACTCCCCTTTGATTTCGATTGTCATGGAGTTGCCCCCTCATTGATCCCGAGCATGGGCACCATTTCGTGCCTCGCACGCTTCTCAAGTATTGTCGTTAGAGAGAACAAAAGCGTACAGGGGGAGAGCGTATCTTCAACTAGCGGAGTGTTTCTAAAAGGTTCCGCGCTGCCTAAATGGCAAACCTCAAATCCCAGACACAAAAAAACCGGCCATCAAGGCCGGTTTTTTTTGTTCCTGCATCCCCCGTCAAACCACAACGTGAGACAAAAATTGAGTGGAGCGGGTAGAGGGAATCGAACCCTCGTCGGAAGCTTGGGAAGCTACTGTTCTACCATTAAACTATACCCGCTCAGAGCGGCTGACTTTGTACCAGACTCGGCCACGGATTTGAAGTTTTTCTTTTACTCATGAACGCTTTGAATCACTGCAAACGGTCAATCGCGGGCGAGCACTGCAGTGAGAAAAGCAAAATCCCAACCCCGCAGTCTCGCGCGCGATGACACTTTTTCAAATGGCGAATGCATGTTGATCCTGAACAAACGAGTAACGCGTTCGGCTGGTCTGCTGCGCCGGTTTCAGAAAGCCGAGCAGGGCGTTCTGGCTATCGCGGCAAGCGGCCTTGTGCTCCATATCGAGAAAATGCCCGGTGGCTTGCAGCGTGGTGAACGTGCTCTGCGCCACGTGGTTGCCGAACAGGCGTGCGTCTTCGGCAGCGGTGTATTCGTCCCATTCGCCGTTTAGAAACAGCACCGGCACGTTGATCTTTTTCGCTGCGTTCAGATAGCACTGCCGATCGCTGTGCAGTACGTCGCTGATGTGGAAGTGCATCTGCCCGTATTCGTGCTCGGCGAGGCTGCTGACGTGGCGATAATTGAAGCGTTTGAACAGTGATGGCAGGTGTTTGCCGATGGTGCTGTTGACCAGATGGCCGACGCGGTCGCCGTCGCGCTGGCCGAGGTAGTCGACACCGCGTTCGAGGTAGTCGAGCATGTGCGCGTTGATCACTGGCGAGAACGAGCTGATCACCGCCCGTTCGATTCGCCGTGGCTGGTGGGCGAGGGCGACCAGGGTCGCGGCGCCGCCCCAGGAGAACGACAGCACGTGTTCGGCGGCGAAGTGGTCGATCAACTCGAGCAGAATCTGCCCTTCGACGTCCTTGGTCAGATGTTTCTCGTGGCGGTTGTGGGCTTTTGACCGGCCCGCGTAGGGCTGGTCGTAGCAAACCACGTTGAATTGCGGGTGCAGGTTTTTCACAGTCTGTGCAAACGACGCAGTCGTGGCCATCGAGCCGTTGACCAGGATGATGGTCTTTACTGCGTCGTCTGCGCGATAGAACTCCGTGTAAACCCGATACTGACCCTGTATATCCAGCACAGCGATTTCTGGCCTCATGTCATAAGACTCCTGGCAAGCAAGCGGGTATGCGCGCAAATAGACATTGCACGAGCTTTGTGACAGGTAGGCATACGCCTGGAATTTGCTTGGCCCATGTCGATCCGTTACGGCAGGTCGACGGGTATTGTTATTGGCGGGCAGTCTGCCGGCTGAGGCGAAGCCCTGAGGCTTACGACCGGCAAAAAGTTTCTTAGAAGTATGTTGTGACTCGTCGGTCACAATCTGGCCGACGTCCTGATTCAAGCAGGGGAGTCGGCATCGCGCAAGTGCCGTTGGTAAATTGTTCGACAACTTCTGCTGAGCGGTCGCCGGCTTAGAACAAATGGATCTCTTCGGTGCGCAAAGGGCGGTACTCGCCCGGTTTTAGCGCGTTATCGAGCAGCAGCGGACCCATGGATTCACGGTGCAGGCGCAGGACTTTGTTGTTGAAGAAACCAAACATGCGCTTCACCTGATGGTAGCGGCCTTCGACGATGCTAAGCCGCGCCGAGCGTGGGCCGAGCAGCTCCAGTTGCGCCGGCTGCGTGGTCAGGTCTTCGAAGGCGAAGTAAATCCCCTCGGCAAAGGTGCTCGCATATTGCGCGCCAATCTCCTGCTCGGTCTCGACGTAATAGACCTTCGGCAATTTGGTCTGCGGCTGGGTCAGGCGGCGCGACCACGCGCCGTCGTTGGTGATCAGCATCAGGCCGGTGGTGTTGAAGTCCAGGCGTCCGGCGATGTGCAGGTCGTCCTTGTCCGGTTCATCGATCAGGTCGAGCACAGTCGGATGCTGCGGATCACGGGTGGCGCTGACGCAACCCGGTGGTTTGTGCAGCATGAAGTAGCGTGCCGCTTTGCCGCTTTGCAGGACTTCGTCATCGACTTCGACGCGACTGAAATCCAGCACCTCGCTGTGCGGATCGCTGACGATTTTTCCGTCAATCCGCACGCGCTTTTCCACCAGCAACAGGCGAACCTGCTGACGGTTGTAGCGGGGCAGGTTGCTGAGAAAACGGTCGACGCGCATGTTCAGAGTTCGATGAATGAAGGGCCGCGCATCTTACGGGATCGGCCGCTTGGCCGCTTGCAGTTGCGCCTCGACCTGCGCGCAACTCGGGCACAGGCAGGATTGGTTGCGCAGCGCTGGCGGCAGCGCTTCAAGCACGGCCGGATCGATGCTCACGCCATAGCACCAGCAGTCGCGGTCGGCGGTGCGCGGGTCGGCCAGGCTGCAGTCGTTACGGGCGCCGCAGGCCGGGCAAAGGTCGGGTTTAACGTCAGAATCAGGCATAAGTCGAGTGAGGCATTTCCACGCAGGTGCGATTGCGGCCGGTTTGTTTGGCTCGGTACATCGCATGATCGGCCCGCGACAGCAGGCTGTGCAAGGTGTCATCGCGTTGCAGGGCGGTGGCGCCGATGCTCACGGTCAGATGGAGTCGGTGGCCGTCGTAGGTATATTCGTGTTGTTCGACGTGTTGGCGGATCTTCTCGGCAATTTTCTGACCGGTGTCGCCGTCGGTGTCCTTCAGCAAAACGATGAATTCCTCACCGCCCCAGCGACAGACAATGTCGGCATGGCGCAGGCAGCTTTGCAGATCGCGAGCGAAACCGATCAACACCTGATCACCGGCCATGTGCCCGTAGGTGTCGTTCAACGCTTTGAAATGGTCGAGGTCTAGCAGCAACGCCGTGAGCGGTTTGGTTTCGCGTTGCGCTTCGTGCAGAGCCTGTGCGGCGAGAATGTCGAAGCCGCGACGATTCGGCAGTTCGGTGAGGCTGTCGAGGGTGGCTTGAGCCTGAATTTTGCTTTGATAGCGCTTGATCACGCGGTTGAGCAGCGCCAACACGATCAATGTCACCAACAGGCAGATCAGCAGATTCAAATACAGCGAGTGTTTGATTTCACTCAGTGCGCCGTCTTCGCGTTTATCAACAAACAGGTACCAGTTCAGCTCCGGGATAAACCGCACGTTGAGAAAATGCCCTTGCCCGTGGGCGGAATACTCGTAGCTGCCGCTGTGAGGTTTGGGCAACTGGCTGACCAGGCTTTTCATGCTTTCAAGTTCGCCGAGGCTCTGGCCGATGCGCGCACCTTGCGGGCCGCCTTCGGCACCGGTCAGCACCAACCGGCCAAAGGTGTCGACGAAGTACACGCTGCGTTGATAGCGCTGTTGATACTTGTCGATCAGCTTGATCACCGCGTCCACGGTCAGACCGACCCCGGCCGCGCCGATGAAGCGGTTGTGGTAGTCGTAAACCTTGTAGTTGATGAAGAAGGTCAGGTTGTCCTTGTTGGCCAGATCCGGGTCGACGTTGATCTCGTACGGATCCTTCATGTCACGCACGCGGAAGTACCAGGCATCGCGCGGTTCATCGACCTTGACCTGCTTGAGCACGCCTTTGGCGTGGTAGTAGGTGTGGCTGGTGTTGGAGACGAAGAATGCGGTGTAGGCGCCGTAATGGGTCATGACCTCGTCGAGGTAGCGGGTCATTTGCTCGGGATTCTGCTCGCCGTTGACCACCTAGTCGCGCATGAAGGTATCGCGGGACATCATCGAGGAAATCAGGATTGGCCGGACGAGGTCTTTCTGGATTTCCGAGTAGACCGTATCGGACGTCAACGGCAGTTCGGTGTTGACGATGTTGTCGCGGATCGAGGCGCGGGAGGCGTAGTAGCTCAGCAAAGACGTGGCGAGAAACCCGGCGCCGAGCAGGGCGATCAGTGTCAATACCAGCGAACGTTGGGAGTACAGCGCAGATCGATGCGGCATGGCAGTTCCGTTGGCAGTGGCCCGATGGCAAGCATTCTAATGGCACCACGGGGAAATAACTGCTCCATGTGCGGCGCGAATGGTCGTTCCTGGCGCAAAGCCAATCTTGTAGGAGTGAGCCTGCGCGCGATTGCAGTGTGACATTCAGTGAAGATGTGGCTGATACACCGTCATCGCGAGCAGGCTCACTCCTACAAGGTTTTGCGATGGCGCGGACACCGCTGATCTGAAGCCATCGCGGACTGGGCACTTGATCGATCCGCCCCAGTCAAACGGGTGTCGGCTGCTCTGTTGCGTTGCGGCCGTGGGTCTTTCAGGAGGCCGCCATGCGTGTTCAGAAGATGTTGCTCGGCGCGGTTCTGGTTTTCGGTTTGTCCGGTTGTTATTACTACGCCGGTCCTTACGATGCTTACCCCGCCACCTACTACTATCCCGGCTATTACTCGCCCAATTACTACGGTGGTTATTACGGCCCGCGTTACTACAGCGGCCCCCGCTATTACTACGGTGGCTACGGTTATCGCGGCGGTTACGGACGGGGTTATCACGGCGGCGGATATCACGGTGGGCACCATTAATCAGCGGCTGAATGACGGCGTTTTGCGGATGAACAAGGTTTCATAGATCACTTGTTTCAACTTGTTGCAGGAACGCACCAGATGCCAAAAACGCTGTCTGATTTTTCGACAGTCACCGATTAATTGACTGTCGCCTGCCAGCGTCGCTGGTGTGGCCAACCCGCGGTCCAGGAGGCCGCCATGTATAGACGAATTCTTCTGCTTGCTGCGTTGATGTTTTCCGTTGCCGGTTGCGTCCCGTACTCCTACGCGGACTCGTATTACAGCTCAGAGGTCTACACATCACCTGCACCGGCCTACTACAACACGGGTGGCACGTATTACAACGGTGGCAGCAGGTATTACGCGCAGCCACGCTATTACCAACCAGCTCCGCGGTATTACCAGCAACCGCGCTATTACCAATCGGCGCCGCGTTACTATCAACCGGCCCCGCGTCATTACGAAAGCCGTCGCTGGCACGGCAATGATCGCGGCCGCTGGGATGGCCACCGTCGTGGCGGTTGGGATAACGATCACCGCGGTCGTGGCAACTATGACCGACACAGTGGACGCGGTGACCACAATGGACGTGGCAACCGCTGGTAATCACCTGCCAACAGAAAGCGGCGCATAAAGCGCCGCTTTTTTTGTGCCCGGATTTCAATACTGCGTCAAATCCGCCAACGGATGCCGCCCCTCCCAGACCTTGTGAAAGTGCGCCTCAACCACCGCTTCCGGCACATGGTTGATATCCGGCCAATGCCAGTGCGGCTTCTGATCCTTGTCGATCAATCGCGCGCGAACCCCTTCGCTGAACTCCGGGTGCCGGCAGCAATTGAGGCTCAGGGTGTATTCCATCTGAAAGACTTCGGCCAGCGACATGTGCCGGGCACGGATGATCTGTTCCCAGACCAGGTGCGCAGTCAGCGGCGAGCCTTCGCTCATGGTTTTCGCCGCGCGGGCGATCAGCGGGTCGCTGCTGTCGCGTTGCAGGCTGATGGCTTTCCACGCACAGGTGACGTCACTGACATCCAGCAACTCATCAATCTGCTGGCGACGCGGCAGCCACTGCGCTTCGGGCATTTGCGCCACGGCTTCCTGCTGCAAAGCCTTGAGCAGGCTGTTGAGCTGCATGTCCGTCTGTTCCTGCCAATTGAGCTGCAGCAGGCCTTCGATCAATTGCGGCTGTTGTTCGTCGAGCAGTAAGCGGTCGGCCAGATCCAGATCGATCGCATCCCGACCATTCATGTGCGCACCGGTGAGGCCGAGGAATAATCCGAGCTTGCCCGGCAGCCGTGCGAGAAACCAACTGGCGCCGACGTCGGGATACAGACCAATGGTGATTTCCGGCATCGCCAAACGACTGCTCGGCGTAACAATCCGCGTACTGGCGCCTTGCAACAGGCCCATGCCGCCGCCGAGCACATAACCGTGACCCCAGCAGATCAGCGGTTTCGGATAGGTGTGCAGGCTGTAATCCAGGCGATATTCCGCGCTGAAAAACTGCGCGGCCAGCGGTGGTACTTCGCCGGGGTGAGCGCGACAGGCTTCCACCAGGCTGCGCACCTCGCCGCCAGCGCAGAACGCTTTGGCGCCATTACCGCGCAGCAGCACGCAGACGATTTGCGGATCCTTGGCCCAGGCGTTCAACTTGTCGCTGAGGGCGTTGATCATCGGCAAAGACAGCGCGTTCAGCGACTTTTCAGCATCCAGGCTGGCGATACCGATGCGGGCGCCGTCGGTGCCGGTGAGTTCTTCGAAGTGCAGATTCATCGTGACCTCGATCGGGAATTTGAACGATCAGTATGATCGCTGTGGGGGAAAGTGCCGGATCTGCGTCAGAGCAATTGACAAGCGTGGCCGGCTTTCCTAGGGTTCGCCCCATTGTTTTTGCCGGGTATGACCATGACTGCTGACGACCGTATCAAACTCGAACCGAGCTGGAAGGAGGCACTGCGTGCTGAGTTCGACCAGCCTTACATGGCAGAGTTGCGCCAGTTTCTGCAGCAGGAGCGGGCGGCCGGCAAGGAAATCTATCCGCCGGGGCCGATGATTTTCAACGCACTGAATTCGACGCCGCTGGATAAGGTGAAAGTGGTGATCCTGGGCCAGGACCCGTATCACGGCCCGGGTCAGGCCCACGGTTTGTGCTTCTCGGTGCAGCCGGGTGTGCCGGCGCCGCCGTCGCTGGTCAACATATATAAAGAGTTGAAGCGCGATCTGAACATCGACATTCCCAATCACGGCTACCTGCAGAGCTGGGCCGATCAGGGCGTGTTGATGATCAACACCACCATGACCGTCGAGCGCGCCAACGCCAATGCGCACAAGGACAAGGGCTGGCAGTTCTTTACTGACCGGATCATTGAACTGGTCAGCGAGCGCCAACCGCATCTGGTGTTCATGCTCTGGGGCGCGCATGCGCAGAGCAAGCAGAAGCTGATCGACGCGACCAAGCACCTGGTGCTGACGTCGGTGCATCCGTCGCCGTTGTCGGCTTATCGCGGGTTTTTGGGTTGCGGACACTTTGGCCGCACTAACAAGTTTCTTGAGCAGAATGGCGAGACGCCGATCGAGTGGCGTTTGCCGCCGATTTGAAAAGCATCGCGAGCAGGCTCACTCCTACAGTTGGAATGCGTTCCCCTGTGGGAGTGAGCCTGCTCGCGATGGGGGCAACTCGGTTTTATTCGGGATTACGATTCCAGTACTTGAACAACGGCTCCGCCAGAAACAGCACAAACAACAACCGCATCACCTGCATCGCCGTCACCAACGGCACCGACAGTTGCAGGGTCTCCGCCGTCAGACTCATCTCGGCAATTCCGCCGGGCATCATGCCCAGCGTCAGCGAGCGCAGATCCAGATGGGTCAGCGCACTCAACCCCAACGCCGCCAGCGTGGCGATCAACATGGTCAACGCCGTGCCAATCAACGTCCGCCCCATGAAGGAAGGCGCGCGGCGGAAGAACTGCCGGTTGAAGTGACAGCCCAAGCCGCTGCCAATCAGCCACTGGCCAATCTGACTGCCACCATTGGGTAAACCGATGTGCAAATCCCAGCCAATGCTCACCGCCGCGCTCACCAGCAACGGCCCGAACAGCCACGGATTGGGTTGGCGCAAACGCTGCCAGAGCCACGCGAGCAAACCGCCCGCCGGAAACAGAATTGCCAGCCAGCGCCAATCGACGCTGCCTGCGTGAGAAATCGGGTTGCCATCGCCGAGCAGATACTTGAACGCCGCCGGCACGCACAACACCACGACCAGCACTCGCAAACTCTGCCCCGCCGCAACGTGGCTGAGCATCGCGCCATTGCGCGCACCGAGGTTGACCATCTCGCCGGAACCGCCGGGCATGCTCGAGAAAAACGCCGTGGCGCGATCCTCGCCGGTACGACGCATCAACCACACGCCGACCACCGCCGACACACTGGTGACCAGCGCACCGAAGAAGATCAAACCGAAATGACTGAGCACCTGCTCCATCACCAGCGGGGTGAAGTGCAGGCCAATGCCGATGCCGACAATCCACTGGCCGCACTTGCGGCCGCCAGGGATTTCGGTGAGTTGCCATGGGGTCAGGCAGCGCACGAGGATGATCGCCAGCAATGAGCCGACCATCCACGGCAGAGGCCAGCCGATCTGGCTGGCGAGGTAACCGCCGAGCAGACCGACCAGCGGGGTTCCCCACCAGGATTTCAGTGAGGCGCGATCAAACATCGGCAATGGCGCGACGCGCGACCGAACGTTTGCGCCAGATGCGAATCAGCGGGAAGGCCAGCATCAACGCGGTCAGCATCCATACACCGAAGGTGATCGGGCTCGACCAGAGGATTTCCAGCGCACCGTTGGAAATCGACAGCGCACGACGCAGGTTCTGTTCCATCAGACCACCGAGGATGAAGCCCAGCAGTACCGGCGATAACGGGAAGTCGAGCTTGCGCAGGATGTAACCGAAGATGCCGATACCGACCATCAGGAACAAGTCGAACGTGGTCGCGTGTACCGCGTAAACGCCGATCCCGGTGATGATCGCGATCACCGGCACCAGCGCCCAGTTCGGCACGGCGAGGATGCGGGTGAAGATGCGGATCATCGGAATGTTGAGGATCACCAGCATGATGTTGGCGATGAACAACGACGCGATCAGGCCCCAGACGATGTCCGGTTGTTGCTGGAACAGCAGCGGGCCCGGGGTGATGTTGTACAGCGACAGCGCGCCGATCATCACCGCCGTGGTGCCCGAACCTGGCACGCCCAGCGTCAGCATCGGTACCAGTGCGCCACAGGCCGAAGCGCCAATGGCGGTTTCCGGAGCGGCGAGGCCACGGGCATCACCCTGACCGAATTTGCCGCTGGCACCGGCAATGCGTTTTTCGGTCATGTAAGCCACGGCGCTGGCCAGCGTCGCGCCGGCACCCGGTAGCACGCCCATGATGAACCCGAGCAAGCCGCAACGAATGTTCACCACGAACACCGACGAGGCTTCCTTGAAATTGAACATCATCCGCCCGGTGGCTTTCACCGCTTCCTGGCCGCGATGGGTTTTCTCCAGCAGCAGCAGGATCTCGCTGATCGAGAACAGGCCCAGCACCAGCACGACGAATTGGATGCCGTCGGTGAGGTGGATGTTGTCGCCGGTGAAGCGGTACACACCGCTGTTGGCATCGATGCCGACGCTCGACAGGAACAGACCGATCAACGCAGCGATGAAGGTTTTCAACGGTCGATCCCCGGCCATGCCGCCGAGGCAGACAATCGCAAACACCATCAGCACGAAGTATTCCGCCGGCCCGAAAGCAATCGCCCATTTCGCCAGCAGCGGGGCGAACAGCACCATGCCGCAGGTGGCGATAAACGCGCCGATGAAAGAACTCCACGCCGACAGCGACAGTGCCACACCGGCCAAGCCTTTACGGGCCATCGGGTAACCGTCGAGGGTGGTCATCACGGTCGATGCTTCGCCCGGAATGTTTAGCAGGATCGAGCTGATCCGACCGCCGTATTCGCAGCCCAGATACACCGCCGCGAGCAGAATCAACGCCGATTCCGGCGGCAGGCCGAGAGCGAATGCGATCGGGATCAACAACGCCACGCCATTGATCGGGCCGAGGCCCGGGAGCAGGCCGACGACGGTGCCGATCAGCGTGCCGGTCAGGGCCGTGACCAGGTTGTACGGGCTCAGCGCGACGCCGAAGCCTTGACCCAAATAACCGAGGGTATCCATATCAGTTCTCCAGCACGTCGAGCAGGCCAAGGGGCAGCGGGACTTCCATCACGCGGTCGAACAGCAGGTACAGACCGATGGCCATCAGCGTGGTCACCACGATGCTCGGCATCCAGCGACCGCCATACAGGCGCGCCATCGGTATGCCGATGAGGATGCTGCTGAGGATGAAACCCAGCGGTTCGAAGAGGCCGGCGAACACCAGCAGCAGTGCGACGCAAATGGCGATCTTGGTCAGGGTTTCGCGATCCAGTGGCGGCTCGTCTTCACTGTGTTTGATCGGCGCCGGGCGGAACACCATGTACAGCAGCCCCGCGCCCATCAGGCCGAGCATCAGCAGAGGGAAGGCGCGCGGGCCCACCGGTTCGTAGGAAAAAGCCGCTTGGTACGGCCACGCCATCAGTGCCAGACCGGCGCAAACCAGCAACAGCACGGAGGCGAAAATGCGTTGAATAAGCATGGGAGCTCCTGTGCCGCGTCCCCGCAAACGGGAACGCAGCCGCTAGACAGAGACGATCACTGGATCAGGCCGAACTCTTTGGCCAGCACTTTGTAGTCCGCGACCTGCTTCTTCACGTAGGTGTCGAGTTCCGGGCCGGTCATGGCGAACGGGAACAGTTCACGCTGATCGCGCAGCTTGGCGAACTCATCGGAGGCCAGCAGTTTGTCGAACGAGTCTTTCCACCAGGCGTAGTCTTCATCGCTGACTTTTGGCCCGAGGTAGAAACCGCGAACCACCGGCCAGACGATGTCGTAGCCTTGCTCGCGAGCGGTCGGAATGTCTTTCATTTCCGGCTCGTCGAGACGCTTGTCGGCGAACACCGCGAGCAGACGCATGTCACCGCTCTGGATGTGCGGCATGGAGTCGGAGATGTCGGTACTGCCGACCTGGATGTGGCCACCGAGCAGGGCGGTGGCGATTTCGCCGCCGCCTTCGAGGGCGACGTAACGCAGGTCACGCGGGTTGATCCCGGCAGCCTTGGCGATCAGTGCGGTTTGCATCCAGTCCTGGCTGCCGACGGTGCCGCCGGAACCGATCACCACCGAGCTTGGATCTTTCTTCAGCGCTTGAACGAGATCGTCGAGGGTCTTGTAGGGCGAATCGCTTTTCACCGCGATGGCGCCGTAGCTGGTGCCGACCGCCGCCAGCCAGCGCACGTTGGTTTCATCGAAGCGACCGAACTTGCCTTGGGCCAGGTTCAGCAACGAACCGCTCGACCATGCGACCAGCGTGCCGGCATCGGCAGGGCGCTGCGCGACCACGGCGTTGTAGGCTACCGCGCCGACACCGCCGGGCATGTAGGTGACGCGCATCGGTTTGCTCAGCAGCTTCTGGTTGACCAGTGCGCTCTGCACCAGTTTGCAGGTCAGGTCGAAACCACCGCCGGGGGAGGCCGGGGCGATACATTCCGGACGTTTCGGTTCAGCCATCAGTTGGCCGGCAAACAGGATGCAACTGGCGGCCAGTGCAACTTTACGCAGTGACAGGTTCATTCGATTCTCCACGGGCATTGTTGTTATTCGACGTGTTTTTCACTTACGGGCATTTACCAAAGGGCAACGCTGTAGCTCACCAGCAAACGCACTTCATCTGCATCGCGAGCCGAGTAGTTGGAGCGGTAAGTGGCATTACGTAAACGCACGGCGACATCCTTCAAGGCGCCGCTTTGTACTACATATTTGATCTCGGTGTTGCGTTCCCACTCTTTGCCTTCTTCACCGTTCTTGAGCTTGATGTTGTCACCGCTCAGGTAACGACTCATGAAGCTCAGGCCAGGAATGCCGAGCTTGGCGAAGTCGAAGTCGTAGCGCGCCTGCCAGGAGCGCTCTTCAGCGCCGGCGAAATCGTTGATCTGCACGAAGTTGACCAGATACGGGTCGCTGCCATCGACGTAAGGGAAAGCGCTGTCGCCAGACATGTGCTGATAACCGGCGCTGAACTTGTGCCCGCTCAGCGCGTAGCTGACCAGACCGTTGAGCGAGCGGTTGTCGATCTCGCCGCCACGGGCTGCGCCTTGGTCATCGCTGACGGCAAAACGCAGATCGGTGGCAAACGTGCCCGGGCCCATCGGCCGCGAGGCGACCAGGCCGAAGAAGTGCTGGTTGTAGACTTCGTCGAGTTGGGCGAAGTGGTAACTGCCGGTGATCTTGTCGGTGAACTTGTAGTCCACTCCGCCAAAATCAAAGTGCTTGCCGGCAGCAGTGCCGGCAAAACGGCTGTTCTTGTTGTTGAGGGCGATTTCCTCGAAATCGGTGCTGTCGCGATCCTTGGCTTTTTCCAGACGGCCGCCGGTGAAAGTCAGGTTCTTGATCTCTTTGGAGGTCAGCAAGCCACCTTCAAAGGTCTGCGGCAGGATGCGCCCGTCGTTGGGTTTGAGGATCGGCAGTTCAGGAATCAGGCTGCCGATTTTAAGTTCGGTGGCAGATATTTTCACTTTGCCGGTCAGGCCGACTTTGGAGTACTCATCCGCCGCGCGCCCGTCGTCGTGGGTTGGCAGCAGGCCGGTGCCCGTGCGGTCCGGACTCGAATCAAGCTTGACGCCGAGCATGCCCAACGCATCGACACCGAACCCCACGGTGCCGTCGGTGTAACCCGATTGCAGATTGAGCATGAAACCCTGGGCCCATTCGTCACGCTTGGATTGCTGCGCGCTGGTGCCATCGCGAAAGTCGCGGTTGAAATACATGTTGCGGGTTTCGAAGGTGGCGCTGCTGTCTTCAATGAAGTCGGCAAAACTCAGCGGTGAAAAACCGGCAAGGGCGGCGGCACTGGCGAGGGCGGTGTAGCTGAAACGGGAAGGGCGGACAGGCGTGGAAGCCTGAGGCTGCATGGACAGCATGCGGGTGTACTCCGTTTATTGTTCTTATTGGTCGAAAACGCTTCGTGGCGTTTTTCGTAGCGCTGTGTGGCAGCAGCGACGGCAGTCGGGACTGTCCGTGTGCCGACTCTAACCGGCTAACCTTTCACTAACCTTTCAGCTGACTTTCACGGTTTTCGGGCTTCACAGCGGCGGTTGCGGCTGTAAACTCCGCGGCAAAGCGTGGCGTCGGCCATCCCTGAACGAGGTAAAAATCCATGCGTGTTCTGCTCGTCGAAGACCATCTGCAACTGGCCGAAAGCGTCGCCCAGGCGCTCAAGAGCACCGGTCTGACCGTGGATGTGTTGCACGATGGCGTAGCCGCCGACCTGGCCTTGAGCAGCGAGGAATACGCCGTGGCGATTCTCGATGTCGGCCTGCCGCGCATGGACGGTTTTGAAGTGCTGGCGCGGTTGCGCGCTCGTGGAAAAAATCTGCCGGTGCTGATGCTCACCGCGCGCAGTGATGTGAAGGATCGCGTCCATGGTCTCAATCTCGGTGCCGATGATTACCTCGCCAAACCATTCGAACTGACGGAACTGGAAGCGCGGGTCAAAGCCCTGTTGCGTCGCAGCGTGCTCGGCGGCGAGCGTCAGCAGCGCTGTGGCGTACTCGCCTATGACCTCGATACCCGACGCTTCACCCTCGGCGAAGAATTACTGACGTTGACCTCACGCGAGCAAGCGGTGCTGGAAGCGCTGATCGCCCGGCCAGGACGGGTGATGAGCAAGGAACAATTGGCCGCGCAGGTGTTTGGCCTCGACGAAGAGGCCAGTCCCGACGCCATCGAAATCTACGTGCACCGTTTGCGCAAGAAACTCGACGGTCAACCAGTGGCGATCGTGACCTTCCGCGGCCTCGGTTACCTGCTGGAAAGCCGCGATGCATAAGCCCAGCAGCCTGCGCTGGCGCTTGCTGTGGAACCTCGCGTTATTGCTGGTGGTGTTGATGCTCGCCAGTGGTTTGAGTGCTTACTGGAATGGTCGCGAAGCCGCCGACACTGCGTATGACCGCACGTTGCTGGCTTCGGCGCGGACCATCGCTGCAGGTCTGTCGCAACGTGACGGCACACTGAGTGCCGATGTGCCTTACGTCGCACTCGACACCTTCGCTTACGACAGCGCCGGGCGGATTTACTATCAGGTCAATGACATCCATCAGAAGCTGATTTCCGGCTACGAAAACCTGCCCGGCCCGCCGCCGGGGACGCCGCGCACGGACAGCTATCCCGCGTTGGCGCGCTTCTACAACGCCACCTACAAAGGGCAAAACGTGCGTGTGGTCAGCCTGCTCAAGGCGGTGACCGAACCGAACATGAACGGCATGGCGGAAATCCGTGTCGCCGAAACCGATGAAGCTCGGGTAAGCATGGCGCGCAGTCTGGCGGCCGATACCTTGCTGCGATTGGGTATGTTGGCGATCGGTGCGTTGCTGTTGGTGTGGTTCGCGGTCAGTGCGGCTTTGCGCCCGTTGGAGCGCTTGCGTACAGCGGTGGAAGAGCGTCAGCCCGACGACTTGCGGCCGCTGCCATTGGTTGAAGTGCAGCATGAGCTGTGGCCGTTGGTCCGTGGACTCAATCATTTCACCGAGCGCTTGCGCGGGCAGTTCGAACGGCAGGCGCAGTTCATTGCCGATGCGGCCCATGAGTTGCGTACGCCTTTGGCAGCGCTGAAGGCGCGGCTTGAGTTGGGCCTGCGCTCCAACGATGCCGAAGTCTGGCGCTCGACGCTGGAGTCTTCGGCACAAAGCACTGATCGCCTGACCCATCTGGCCAATCAGTTGCTGTCGCTGGCGCGAGTCGAAAACGGCGCCCGGGCGATCGCCGAGGGTGGCGCGCAGTTGCTCGATCTGAGTCAGTTGGCCCGAGAATTGGGTATGGCCATGGCGCCGTTAGCGCACAAGCGCGGGGTGGCGCTGGCGCTGGAGGCGGATGAGCCGGTGTGGTTGCGCGGTGAACCGACGTTGCTGAACGAGTTGCTGAGCAATCTGGTGGACAACGCCTTGGCGCACACGCCGCCGGGTGGCAACGTGATTTTGCGCGTCACGGCGCCAGCGGTGCTTGAGGTAGAAGATGATGGGCCGGGGATTCCGCTGGAGGAGCGCGATCGGGTGTTTGAGCGGTTCTACCGGCGCAATCAACAGGTGGCAGGTTCTGGGCTGGGGCTGGCGATTGTCGGTGAGATCTGCCGGGCGCATCTGGCCCAGATCAGTTTGCATGATGGTGAGCAGGCGGGGTTGAAGGTGCGGGTCAGTTTTATTGCCGGGTGACTTGCAGTGTTTTTGTTGGCCTCATCGCGAGCAGGCTCACTCCTACACTGGAACACGTTCTCCTGTAGGAGTGAGCCTGCTCGCGATGGCCACAATAAGGTCTCGAATCAGTAAAACATCGTCCGCGACTCTTCCAGATCTTCACACAGCGCTTTGTTCTCCTGATCGATCCCAAGCTTGCGGAACGCCGGAACTGTCATTGGATCGATCCGCGCAAACGGATGATCAGTGTCCTTGTGGCAATACAGGCTCGCCACCTGCACCAGATCGACGTAATCAATGGCCGTCGAGTCGCGCTTGAAGTCCTGATAGCGCCCCGGCAATTCCACCAGACGTTCCGGAAACTCCCAGACGCGCAGGAGCTTGTCGCCCAGCAACGGATGAATGTGATCGATCACATGGTTGAGGCTGACCGGGTCTGACAGCAGCTCATAGTGGTCTTCGGCGTAGGTCAGAATCGGTAGCACACCGATCTGATGCACCAGCCCGCCGAGTGCTGCCTGATCAGGCTTGAGTTGCGTGTAGCGGCGACACAGAGCATAACTGACCCCGGCAATTTCCAGGCTCTTGCGCCAGACTTCGCGCATCTTCTGTTCGACCACTTCGGAGCGGGCGTGGAAAATCTGCTCCATCACCAGACCGATCGCCAGGTTGCTGCTGTAGTTGATGCCCAGCCGGGTGATGGCCGTGTGCAGGTCGGTAACTTCCTGGGCGGCGCGCAGCAGCGGGCTGTTGACCACTTTGATCAGGCGCGCCGATAACGCCGTGTCCCGGCCGATCACTTTGCTCAGGTCGCTGACGCTGATTTCCGGGTCTTCAGCGGCCTTGCGAATCTGCAGGGCCACTTCCGGCAACGTGGGCAGAACCAGGTCATCGTTATCGATGGCCTCAACCAAATCCTGTTGGACTTTTTCCGCCAGTTCGCTCATTTGGACTCTCTAGGGTGTTGCAACAAATGCTGCGATCAGCGCTGGATTTCGCGGTCGCGATCCAGTGCGTAAGGCAGGTCGAGCAAGTGCAGCGCCGGGCCTTCGAGGGAACCCACGTGCAGATCGCCCGATTCGGCAGCTTCGGCCTGCAGCACCGCCAGGAGTTCAATGTTTTGACCGGCGTTGGCGGCCAGGACCACTTCGCCGATCGAGCTGTTGTGGCTCGGCGCGAACAATGGTGTGCCGGGCTGCGGCAAATCAGCCGTGTCGAGGCTCAAGCGATACAGACGACGCTTGAGTTTGCCCAGGTACTGCATGCGCGCGACGATTTCCTGGCCGGTGTAGCAGCCTTTCTTGAAGCTCACGCCGCCAACGGCTTGCAGGTTGAGCATCTGTGGGATGAACAGTTCGCGGGTGCTCGGCATGACCTGACCGATACCGGCGCGGATCTGGCCCAGCAGCCATTGGTTCAGTTCGCCTTCCGGCAGTGTTACGGCGAGTCTGGATTTGATGGCGTCTGCCTGATCGGCAGGCACCCAGAGTTCGGCGCGATCTGGCGAGACACGAATGGCGATCAGACCTTCATGGCGCACGACGCTGTCGGTATCGACCGGCAAATCCAGGCCGAGGCAGCTCAGGGCGGCATCGCCTTGCACCAGACCAAAGCGCATCCAGGCAGCACTTTCGTCGGTCAGTTTCGATTTGGAGAAGACTGCGTATTTTTTCAGGTCCGCCAATTGTGGTTCCAGCAACTCGCTGGCCATCGCCAGCACCACGCCGTCACCTTCGAGCAGAATGCGGAAACTCGACTGCATCCGGCCTTTCTGCGTGCAGCGCGCGCCAAGGCTGGCCTTTGTGTCACTCAGATAATTGAGGTTGCAGGTCAACTGGCCTTGCAGGAATTTCCCGGCATCCGCGCCGCGAACCGCGAGAACGCCTTCATGAGACAGGGTGCAGAAAAAAGCAGAATCGGCCATGGGTCATCGCAGGGTAAATAGACTGGGGCACATCATAAGGGTGCATGGTTGAAATGGGTAGTTGATAAAGGATCGGTGGTGCCCGACCAAAGCCGACTGTGCGACCTGCGCCGGGGCTGTATACTTGCCGGCAAATTTGAGGAGGGCTCCATGGTCGAACAAGTTGAACTGAATCGCCTGTTTTGGCACAGCCGTCGCGGCATGCTTGAACTTGACGTGTTGCTGGTGCCGTTCGTGCAGGAGGTTTACGCGACGTTGAACCAGGTGGATCGCGATCTGTATGTCCGTCTGCTGACGTGCGAGGATCAGGACATGTTCGGCTGGTTCATGGAGCGCAGCGAGTCTGAAGACCCGGAGTTGCAGCGCATGGTTCGCATGATTCTGGACCGTGTCCAGCCCAAGTAATACGTTCGAATGCCGCTGGCATGCCTCTGGGCAGTTGCTGGCGGCGTATCTGCTGGCCCAGGCGTTCGCACTGGGTGCTTTGTTTCTGCTTTCGATTCCACTCTGGGCCAGCCTGCTCGGGGCTTTTGCCTGTCTGCTTCATGGGGTTTGGACGTTGCCACGGCAGATTTTGCTGACTCACCGAATGGCTTTTTGCGGATTGCGCCGCGATGCCGATGGCTGGCAACTGTGGAATCAAGCCAATGGCTGGCAAACCGTGCAATTGAGGCCGGACAGCCTGGCGCTGCCGTTGATTGTGGTGTTGCGCTTTCGTTTGCGCGGGGAATGGTGGGTCAGGTCGATCTGCGTACCGCGAGATTCGCAGGTCGCCGATGTGCATCGACGCCTGCGCGTGCGGCTCAAGTTCAGCCGACGTAGGTGGGCGGCACCAGAATAGTGTCGAGCGCCTCGGGCAACATGTCCGGGTAGTCGAGGGTGTAATGCAGGCCGCGACTTTCCTTGCGTTCCATGGCTGAGCAGATCATCAGTTCGGCGACCTGAGCGAGGTTGCGCAACTCGATCAGGTCGCGGCTGACTTTATAGTTGCTGTAGAACTCGTCGATCTCGTCCAACAGCAAACGTACGCGGTGTTGAGCCCGCTGCAAGCGCTTGTTGGTGCGCACGATGCCGACGTAGTCCCACATGAATCGGCGCAGCTCATCCCAGTTGTGCGCAATGATCACGTCTTCGTCTGAGTCGGTCACCTGGCTGGCATCCCACGCGGGCAGGGCGCTTGGCGCGGCGACATCGTCCAGTTGCGCGAGGATGTCCGCCGCGGCCGAACGCGCATAGACGAAACATTCCAGCAGCGAGTTGCTGGCCATGCGGTTGGCGCCGTGCAGGCCGGTGAAGCTGGTTTCGCCGATGGCATACAAGCCCGGCACATCGGTGCGACCTTGTTGATCGACCATCACGCCACCGCAGGTGTAGTGCGCAGCGGGTACGACCGGGATCGGCTGCTTGGTGATGTCGATACCGAAACCGAGGCAGCGCTCATATACGGTAGGAAAGTGCGTCTTGATGAAGTCTTCGGGCTTGTGGCTGATGTCGAGATAGACGCAGTCGACACCCAGACGCTTCATTTCATGGTCGATGGCCCGAGCGACGATGTCGCGCGGTGCCAGTTCGGCGCGTTTGTCGAAGCGATACATGAAGCGCTCGCCGTTCGGCAGCTTCAAATGTGCGCCTTCGCCGCGCAGGGCTTCGGTAATAAGGAAGCTTTTCGCTTGTGGGTGGTACAGGCAGGTCGGGTGGAACTGGTTGAATTCCAGGTTCGCCACCCGGCAGCCGGAGCGCCAGGCCATGGCGATGCCATCACCACAGGCGCCGTCGGGGTTGCTGGTATAGAGGTAAACCTTGGCCGCGCCGCCCGAGGCCAGAATCACAAAGCGTGCGCCGTATGTATCGACTTCGCCGGTTTTGCGATTGAGTACGTAGGCGCCGAGGCAGCGCTCGCCTTCCATGCCCAAACGGCGTTCGGTAATCAGATCAACGGCAACCCGCTGCTCCAGCAACTCGATGTTCGAACGCTCTTTGGCCTGAGCCAGCAAAGTTTTGAAGATTGCCGCGCCGGTAGCATCGGCCGCATGGATGATGCGACGGTGGCTGTGACCGCCTTCGCGGGTCAGATGAAATTCGAATCCGCCATCTTCAGTGCCGGATTGATCGTCGCGGGTGAACGGTACGCCCTGGTCGATCAGCCACTGGATGGCTTCACGACTGTGCTCGACGGTAAAGCGCACGGCGTCTTCATGGCACAGACCGCCACCGGCGTTCAGGGTGTCATCAACATGGGATTCGACAGTATCAGTGTCATCAAGCACGGCGGCGACGCCACCCTGGGCCCAGAAGGTCGAACCGTTGGCGAGATCGCCTTTGCTCAATACGGCAATGCGCAAATGACCCGGCAAGGTCAGCGCGAGACTCAAACCGGCAGCACCGCTGCCTATGACCAGAACATCATGTTGGAATTGTTGGCTCATTACAGGATTCCGCTCAAAGCGACCCGGGTCGGGGGTGGCGCAAGACCGCTGGATCGGCGAGTCAAGACAGCCACACAGCCCACTAGTATATAGAGGGGTGGGACGGCACAATAGCCGCGCCGATATGGCATTGTGAAACTACTGTGAAGGAAAAAACCGCGTGCTTCGTCGGAAGTTTTTTTCACCCTTTTGGGGAGAACACGACTGTATCGGCGCTGAAACAGGATTTTTCTGCCCAGGGTTGCCCAATGTCTGGGCGGTGCGACTATAAATAATTGGAACTTTTGCCAAAGGCCCAAGATCAATAGTCGGTGCCAGAAACAAGGGACGTGTCGGCTTCAGTGCGGAATCTGCGGTTGGATTCCAGCCCGGCGAAACCGATAACAAGATTATTCGCGCAGCCGGTTTATCCCGCGCTGCGTTTTTCGTGCGTGCCAAATCAGAGCCCGCAGGAAACTTGCCTGGAGGGGGAGAACTTTTGCGAAAAGCCCGAGTCTATGTTTGCAAGTCTGGTCGTTTAGTTATGCAAGTCTCCTTCGGGCTTATCGAGGAGTGTTCATGCTAACCCAGGAAGAGGATCAGCAGCTGGTCGAGCGCGTTCAACGCGGCGACAAGCGAGCTTTCGATCTGTTGGTGCTGAAGTATCAGCACAAGATTCTCGGGTTGATCGTGCGTTTTGTGCACGACACCCATGAAGCCCAGGACGTGGCTCAGGAAGCCTTTATCAAGGCGTATCGAGCACTTGGAAACTTTCGCGGCGACAGTGCGTTTTATACGTGGCTGTACCGTATTGCCATTAACACGGCGAAGAATTACCTGGTTTCACGCGGCCGTCGGCCGCCGGATAGCGATGTAAGTTCCGAAGATGCAGAGTTCTACGATGGCGATCATGGCCTCAAGGATCTCGAGTCACCAGAACGTGCACTGCTGCGGGATGAGATCGAAGGCACCGTCCATCGAACCATCCAGCAACTGCCAGAGGATTTGCGTACGGCGTTAACTTTACGTGAATTCGATGGTCTGAGTTACGAGGACATTGCGAGCGTCATGCAATGTCCGGTGGGTACCGTGCGCTCCCGGATTTTCCGCGCTCGGGAGGCCATCGATAAAGCCCTGCAGCCGTTGTTGCAGGAAAACTGAGACAGCGGCGATAGCCAAGAGAGGAACGCCATGAGTCGTGAAGCCCTGCAGGAATCGCTGTCCGCAGTGATGGATAACGAAGCGGACGAACTGGAATTGCGTCGAGTGCTCAGCGCACTGGATGATGTTGATACCCGTGAGACCTGGGCTCGTTACCAGATCGCTCGGGCAGCCATGCACAAGGATCTGCTGCTGCCACGTCTGGACATCGCTGCGGCAGTATCTGCTGCACTGGAAGACGAAACGGCTCCGGCCAAAGTATCTCGCAGCCCATGGCGCAACCTCGGCCGCCTGGCTGTTGCTGCCTCGGTGACTGTTGCCGTTCTGGCCGGTGTGCGCCTGTACAACCAGGACGAAATCGCTGGTGTTGAACTGGCACAGCAATCCAATCAGCCTACCCTGGCCACTCCACAGGTCAAAGGCCCGGCTGTTCTGGCAGGCTATAGTGAGAGTTCTGAAGCTACCGGCCCTATGGCCAACGGCGTACTGCAAGGTCAACCAGGCTGGCACGATCAGCGTCTGCCAGGTTACCTGCGCCAACATGCTCAACAGGCTGCACTGAAAGGCACTGAAAGCGCGCTGCCATACGCACGTGCTGCAAGCCTGGAAAACCGCTAAGGAGGATCATGCGCGCCATACCTCTACTTTCGCTTCTGCTAAGCGGCTGGTTCATTGTTCCAGCCCACGCTGATGAGGCCCAGGACTGGTTGACCCGTCTGGGCCAGGCCGAGCAGCAGCAAAGCTTTCACGGCACATTCGTTTACGAGCGTAACGGTAGTTTTTCTACCCATAACATCTGGCATCGCGTCCAGAATGGCCAAGTCCGCGAGCGTTTACTCCAGCTCGACGGCTCGGCGCAGGAAGTCGTGCGCGTTGATGGACATACTCAATGCGTCAGCGGCACTCTGATTGCCGGGCTGGGGGATTCTCCGAACTCAGCCGCTCGTCCTCTCGATCCGCAAAAGCTGAAAAACTGGTATGAACTTGCCGTTATCGGCAAGTCGCGCGTGGCTGGGCGAGACGCAGTGATCGTATCGCTGACGCCTCGCGATCAGCATCGTTACGGGTTTGAGCTGCATTTGGACAAGAAAACGGGCTTGCCGCTGAAGTCGTTGCTACTGAATGACAAAGGGCAGTTGCTCGAACGCTTCCAGTTCACCAGTCTCGATACTGACGAAGTCCCTTCGGACAAAGATTTACAGGCCGATGCCGACTGTAAAGCGATTACGCTCGACAGCGACAAGGCTTCGGCCGTCAAGACCGCGCAGGTCTGGCACTCTGAATGGCTGCCGCCCGGTTTTGAATTGACCAGCAGCACCTCGCACAAAGATCCGGAAACCAAGACACAGGTCAACAGCTTGCTGTATGACGATGGTCTGGCGCGGTTCTCGGTGTTCCTTGAGCCTTTGAACGGTGCAACAGTGACCGATACGCGGACTCAACTGGGCCCGACCGTTGCCGTTTCTCGTCGCCTGACTACCCCCGACGGCGAAATGATGGTCACGGTGGTCGGCGAAATCCCGATTGGCACCGCCGAACGAATTGCTCTGTCGATGCGTAACACTGATGGCACTGCCACCAGCAAGCAGTGAGCTGATTCAGTCATTACCACTTCTTCGTCGAGACGTAGATGAAATGTTTGCTGAGCATTTTCATTTGCAAATACCCCGAAAATTTTTTATAGGTCAGAGCCTCACGGCTCTGGCCTTGTTTGTTGTTGCCGGAACAAAAATGCCGGTCGGTGGTTTACGGTGTTCCTTGCTCCATATCGCTTAACCCTGCTCGTCGTAACGGGAGCTGTATGTCGATACCAAGTTTGAAATCTTATCTCTCCATTTTCGCCACTGTGCTGTTGCTCGGTCAGGTGGTCCCTGCTGCGCAAGCGGCCGATCTGCCTGACTTCACCCAATTGGTCGAACAAGCTTCGCCAGCCGTGGTGAACATCAGTACCACGCAGAAACTGCCGGATCGCAAAGTGAACCAGCAGATGCCTGACCTGGAAGGTCTGCCGCCGATGCTGCGCGAGTTCTTCGAACGTGGCATGCCGCCTCAGCAGCGTTCGCCGGGCGGTGGTGGTCGTCAGCGTGAAGCGCAATCGCTGGGTTCGGGTTTCATCATTTCCCCAGACGGTTACATCCTCACCAACAACCATGTGATTGCCGATGCCGATGAAATTCTCGTGCGTCTAGCCGATCGCAGCGAAATGAAAGCCAAGCTGATCGGCACCGACCCGCGCTCTGACGTGGCCTTGCTGAAAATCGAAGGCAAAGACCTGCCAGTGCTCAAGCTGGGCAAATCCCAGGATCTGAAAGCCGGCCAGTGGGTCGTCGCGATCGGTTCGCCATTCGGCTTTGACCATACTGTGACCCAAGGCATCGTCAGCGCTGTTGGTCGCAGCCTGCCGAACGAAAACTATGTACCATTCATCCAGACTGACGTGCCGATCAACCCGGGTAACTCCGGTGGCCCGCTGTTCAACCTGAACGGTGAAGTGGTCGGGATCAACTCGCAGATCTACACCCGTTCCGGCGGCTTCATGGGCGTGTCGTTCGCGATTCCGATCGACGTGGCGATGGATGTTTCCAATCAGCTGAAAAGCGGCGGCAAAGTCAGCCGTGGCTGGCTGGGTGTGGTCATCCAGGAAGTGAACAAGGATCTGGCCGAGTCGTTCGGTCTGGATAAACCGGCCGGTGCGCTGGTTGCGCAGATTCAGGATGACGGCCCTGCTGCCAAGGGCGGTCTGCAAGTCGGCGACGTGATTCTGAGCATGAACGGCCAGCCGATCGTGATGTCCGCTGACCTGCCGCATCTGGTCGGCGCACTCAAGGCTGGCGCCAAAGCCAGCCTGGAAGTGATTCGTGAGGGCAAGCGCAAGAACGTCGATCTGACCGTTGGCGCGATCCCGGACGAAGACAAGGAGCTGGATGCACTACCGAAGTCCGGCGCTGAAAGTACCAGCAATCGCCTCGGTGTTTCGGTGGGCGAGTTGACCGCCGAGCAGAAGAAAACCTACGACCTCAAAGGTGGTGTGGTGATCAAGGAAGTGCAGGACGGCCCTGCTGCCCTGATCGGTCTGCAACCGGGTGACGTCATCACGCACCTGAACAACCAGGCCATCGGCTCCAGCAAAGAGTTCGGTGAAATTGCCAAGGCGCTGCCGAAGAACCGTTCGGTATCGATGCGTGTCTTGCGTCAAGGTCGTGCCAGCTTCATCACCTTCAAACTGGCTGAATAATCCAGCGGTAGGGTAAAAAGAAACCGCCTCGAAAGAGGCGGTTTTTTTATGCCTGAAGCTTTTATGTCACAGCGATAAAGTTAGCCCATCATGTCCTTGATCATGCGTTCCTGCTCCATCAGCTCACGCTGACGGGCATCGATCCGCGAGGACAGCGGGAAGTTGTTGCCGGCCTTGCGCTTGGCGAAGTCCAGTTGCTGGATCGCCTGGCGGTAATCGCCAACCAGCGCGAAGTATTCGGCGCGCGCCTGATGCAGGCCGATGATATTACCCGACAGACCCCGCGTCTCGGCGACCTGATACCAGACGTCCGGATCATCCGGGCGTGATTTGAGCAAACCTTCCAGCGCTTTCTCGGCATCGGGAGCGCGATTCTGTTTGAGCAACAGATCGACGCGCACCTGATTCAGTGGATAGTTGCCGGGGTACTGCGCGAGCATCCGGTCCACCCGCGATTGCGCATCCGGCAGGCGATTGTTGGTGATGTCGAGATCGACCTGCGCCAGGTTGTAGATGATTTCGTTCGGTGAGGTCGCCAGCAATTGCTTGAGGTTCTCGCGAGCTTCATTCAACTGTCCGCCCTTGATCTGCGCGATCGCGAGTCCGTAGCGCGCCACGTCATTTTTCGGGTTTTCATCCAGTTGTGCACGGAAGCGCTTGGCGCCCAGGCCCGGGGTTTCTTCATAAATCAGCTGCACGCGTGCGCGAATCAGTTGATAGCGCTTGGAGTCTTCGATGCCGCCCGGTTTGGCCTGTTCGGCGCGGTTGCGGGTGTCAGCAATACGCGATTCGGTGACCGGGTGAGTCAGCAGGAATTCCGGGGGCTTGGCGTCGAAACGATATTGACGCATCAAGCGTTCGAACATGGTCGGCATCGAGCGCGGGTCATACCCGGCCTTTTCCAGATTGAGGATACCGATGCGGTCGGCTTCCTGTTCGTTCTGTCGGGAGAAGGTGCGTTGTGACTGAATCGCCGCTGCTTGCGTACCGGCAATGGTCGCGATCCCTGCATCACCGCCACCGGCTGCTGCAATGACGATGCCGGCGAGCAGAGCGGCCATCATCGGCACCTGCATGCGCTGCGAAGCTTCGACGCCGCGAGCGAAGTGGCGTTGCGACAAGTGAGCCAATTCGTGCGCCAGTACCGAAGCGTATTCGCCCTCGGTCTGCGCATTGAGGAACAGGCCGCCGTTAACGCCGACCACACCGCCCGGCGCAGCGAAAGCGTTGAGCTGCGGGCTGTTGATCAGGATGAATTCGAGGCGTCGGTCAGTGACCTGACTGGTTTCCACCAGCTTGTAAACGCTGGATTCGACGTAGTCCTTGAGCTGGGGGTCGTTGAGCTGTGAAACCTGGCTGCGCAGCATGGCCAGCCAGGCGCGACCGAGCTGGTATTCCTGTTGCGGCGAGACAATGGCAGAACTGGCGTCGCCGAGTGACGGCAGATCGTCGGCAAAGCCTGGTGAGGCGAGCAGGCAAGCGAGCGTCAGCAGGGTAGGGCGCAGAAAAGTCATGCACAAAGCCTTAGAAGACAAAGACCTTACTGTAGCCGGACACCGGAGCTGCGACCAGATATTCTAGGCAGCTCGACGACCCGAACCGGAGTGACGCAATGACCGACGCTGTAGCCCATGACGTGGAACTGGACGCCAGTGGCCTCAATTGCCCGTTGCCGTTGCTCAAGGCAAAAATGGAACTCAACAAGCTCGAGAGTGGCGCCGTCCTCAAGGTGATCGCTACCGACGCAGGCTCGCAACGCGACTTTCGCACCTTTGCCAAGTTGGCCGGTCATACGCTGCTGCGCGAAGAAGACGAAGCAGGCGTTTACCGTTACTGGTTGAAAAAGGCCTGAACCCACAGCGTAAAAGACCTAAGGATTATTGATGTTCAAAGTGTTACGCGACTGGATTCAGCGCTACTTCTCCGATGAAGAAGCCGTGGTGCTGGCGGTGCTGCTGTTCCTCGCCTTCACGGCGGTGCTCACCCTCGGCGGCATGCTCGCGCCGGTGCTGGCTGGGATGGTGCTGGCGTACCTGATGCAAGGGCTGGTGGTCACGCTGGAGCGCTTGCGTGTGCCGGGTGGCGCGGCGGTGGGGCTGGTGTTTGCGCTGTTCATGGGCGTGCTGATGGTGTTCATCGTCGTGGTCGTGCCGTTGCTTTGGCATCAATTGATCACGCTGTTCAATGAGCTGCCGGGCATGCTCGCCAAGTGGCAATCGTTGCTGTTGCTGTTGCCGGAGCGCTACCCGCACCTGGTCTCTGACGAGCAAGTGCTGCAAGCCATCGAGGCGGCGCGCGGCGAGATTGGCAAATTCGGCCAATGGGCGCTGACGTTCTCGTTGTCGAGTCTGCCGTTGCTGGTCAACATCATGATCTATCTGGTACTGGTGCCGATTCTGGTGTTCTTCTTCCTCAAGGATCGGCTGATGATTGGCGAATGGGTGCGCGGTTATCTGCCGCGTGAACGCGCTCTGATTACGCGGGTCGCGCAGGAAATGAACCGGCAGATTGCCAACTACATTCGCGGCAAGGTCATTGAAATCGTTATTTGTGGTGGCGTGACCTACATCGCTTTTGTGGCGCTTGGATTGAACTATGCGGCGCTGCTGGCGTTGTTGGTGGGCGTGTCGGTGGTGGTGCCGTATGTCGGTGCTGTGGTGGTGACCGTGCCGGTGCTGTTGATCGCATTGTTCCAGTGGGGCTGGAGTGATCAGTTCATCTATCTGATGGCGGTCTACGGGATCATCCAGACACTGGATGGCAACGTGTTGGTGCCGTTGCTGTTCTCGGAGGCGGTCAACCTGCACCCGGTCGCCATTATCTGCGCGGTGCTGTTGTTTGGCGGGTTGTGGGGGTTCTGGGGGGTGTTCTTCGCGATTCCGCTGGCGACGCTGTTCAAGGCGGTGCTGGATGCGTGGCCGCGCAAGGAGCCGGCGGTGGCGCCGCTGCTGTAGTAGTTGATCCAGATTGTTCGGTGCGGCTTAAGGCCTCATCGCTGGCAAGCCAGCTCCCACAGGGTTTTCGGTGCACACAAAACCTGTGGGAGCTGGCTTGCCAGCGATGGCGTCAGAGAAGACGCCAGAGAAACATCAGGCCTTGTTCAAATTCTGCGCAGCAGCCAGAACAGCATCTACATGCCCCGGCACTTTCACGCCACGCCACTCCTGACGCAGCACACCATTCTTGTCGATTAGAAAAGTGCTGCGATCAACGCCCAGGTATTCCTTGCCATACAGCTTCTTCAATTTGATCACGTCGAACAACTGACAAACAGCTTCGTCCTTGTCACTAATCAACTCGAACGGAAACTCTTGCTTGCACTTGAAGTTCTCGTGGGACTTCAGGCTGTCCCGCGAAATACCGAAGATTTCCGTGTTGGCAGCCTGGAACGCCGCGTACTGATCACGAAAGCCCTGGCCTTCGGTGGTGCAGCCCGGCGTGCTGTCCTTCGGATAGAAGTAGATCACCACTTGCTTGCCCTTCAGGGCAGACAGACTGACGGTCTGCCCGCTGGTGGCAGGCGCTTCGAAATCGGCAACCGGTTGGTCGATGACAACGGCCATGAAAGCTTCCTTACATTGGGTTCTGTGGGCGCCAAGGCTCGATCAGTGCGTCCAGGTTCATCGCGTCGGAGAAGTCGAGGAACTGATCGCGCAGCCAGCTGATCTGGGTACCGGCCGGCAGGGTCACGGTGAACGTGGCGTTGAGCATGGTGCCGCCGGTCTGTGGTGCCTGATACGTGTCGCAGGTCAGGTTTTCCAGTTCGACGTTGTGGTCCATGAAAAACTGGCACAGCTCATTGATGATGTCCGGGCGATACGCCGAGCTGACGTAAGCCACATATGGCAACGCTTGTGGACGATTCTCCAGCGGCGCGCTGCGCACTACGTTGACAGTGAACGCGTGCTTCTTGGAGAGGCTTGGCAGACTGCCTTCCAGGCGGGCGAGGGCGTCCCAGCTGCCGGAAACCTCAAGAATCAGCGCGCTGCACTCGCCGTGGCGGGTCAGGCGTGAAGTGACTACGGCGCAGCGATTTTCATGGCTGGCGCGGCACAGGACGTTAGTCAGCTCCATGGGGTTGGCGCCGAGGGCACTGATGACAAGGAATTGTTCGCGAACTGTGGGGGTGGACATGCAGCATTCCTAAAGCGATGAGCGGTCGGTAGGTTACGGACGCTGGCGGCCGGGGCCTGCCTGTTCTGGCTGTCCATTGCGATAGACCCGGCAAGCGCTCGCGGCTCGCTCCACTATAGCGGGAGCGCGTCGATGCGACGCAGGAACGGGGTCTGGGAGGCCGAAAAGGGAGGCTGGAACCCGACGTACAAGCTGATCGGTACCGATCAAAGTCTGAAGGGTAGCGAAAAGCGGCGCCAAGGGGAATGGCGGCAGCGCAGTACTTCGCTTGTGCAAGCATCTTGGCGCCAGTACCATTACCGCTCTCTTTTTCCGGCAGGAGCGGTTTCATGATTGCGGGCAGTATGGTGGCACTGGTCACTCCCATGGATGCACAAGGGCGTCTTGACT
>Ga0160443_100211_pt1 | contig 73182 bp, 63 predicted proteins | sample HID1972I_E1MG_FD_108244 | JGI IMG/M metagenome (GOLD analysis project Ga0160443, IMG submission 108244) | Enriched pill bug-associated microbial communities from UW Madison campus, WI, USA - HID1972I_E1 MG | ecosystem: Host-associated > Arthropoda: Insects > Digestive system > Unclassified ... | reverse complement strand
GTCGCGGAACCCGCGTCTGTATTCCACCCGCCGTCTGGTCGAAGCCGGAACCGAGCGCGGGCATGAAATGGTAGTGATCGACACTTTGCGCGCCTACATGAACATCGCCAGCCACAAGCCGCAGATTCACTATCGCGGCAAACCGCTGGAAGGCTTTGATGCGGTGATTCCGCGGATCGGCGCGTCGGTGACGTTCTACGGCTGCGCGGTGTTGCGCCAGTTCGAAATGATGGGGGTGTTCCCGCTCAACGAATCGGTGGCGATTGCCCGTTCGCGAGACAAATTGCGCTCGCTGCAACTGCTGTCGCGTCGAGGCATTGGTCTGCCGGTGACCGGGTTTGCCCACTCGCCCGACGACATTCCCGACCTGATCGACATGGTCAACGGCGCACCGCTGGTGATCAAAGTGCTGGAAGGCACCCAAGGCATCGGTGTGGTGTTGTGCGAAACCGCGACGGCAGCCGAATCGGTGATCGAGGCGTTCATGGGCCTGAAGCAGAACATCATGGTTCAGGAATACATCAAGGAAGCGGGCGGCGCGGATATTCGCTGCTTCGTGGTCGGCGACAAAGTCATCGCCGCCATGAAACGTCAGGCCAAACCGGGCGAGTTCCGATCAAATCTGCATCGCGGCGGCAGCGCCAGCCTGATCAAGATCACCCCGGAAGAACGCATGACCGCATTGCGCGCCGCCAAAGTCATGGGCTTGGCGGTGGCGGGTGTGGATATCCTGCGCTCCAATCACGGGCCGTTGGTGATGGAAGTGAACTCGTCGCCGGGGCTGGAAGGGATCGAGACCACCACAGGGAAGAACGTGGCGGGGATCATCATTGAGCATCTTGAGAAGAATGGCGGGCCGAATATGACCCGCACCAAAGGCAAGGGCTAGAGCGAAGAGCAAGAAACCCCTCACCCTAACCCTCTCCCAAAGGGAGAGGGGACTGATTGGGGGATGCAGAAGAGATACGCCGACCTGATCCTGCTGTGCCGAATCCACAATCGCCCCAGTCTTTCAGGTCGACGTATGACCCCAGACACCTCGGTCAGCTCCCTCTCCCTCCGGGAGAGGGCTGGGCGGGCGGCGTTCCGATGAGGGGCTTTAGGGGGTTAGACGGCGTCTCTTGGTAACATCAACCCCAGCGGCAATCTCACCCGCGCCTCCAGCCCTCCCCCGGACCGGTTACGCAATTCAACATTGCCGCCGTGCATCGAAGCAATCCGCTTCACAATCGCCAACCCCAACCCGGTGCCCTTCCCGCCCCGCGCACGATCGCCTCGTGTAAACGGGTTGAAAATCGCCTCCAGCTCCGAAGGATCGATCCCCGCCCCCCGGTCCATCACGCTCAGCACCACATACGGTGCACTGACGTCACCGGACACATACGCCGCGACTTCAACGTTACCGCCGGCATGGTTCAAGGCGTTGCCAATCAGGTTGTTGAGCAGGCGTTTCATCGATACCCGACGCAGCGGAAACGGCTGGATCGGCTCAAGGCGCAAGCGCACTTTCTCTTCGTTCTGGTTGTACGGCGCGGCGACTTCACGCACCAGATCGCTGAGATCGACCTCTTCCACCGACTCGTCACGACCATCACGAATGAACGCAAGGAACTGGTCGAGAATCGCGTCCATGTCCTCGATGTCACGCACCATGTCGTCAGTCAGATCGGTGTGGTCGCCCATCAGCTCCAGCGATAATCGCAAGCGCGTCAACGGTGTGCGCAAGTCATGGGACACGCCGGCCAGCATCAACTCACGCTCGCGTCCGGCCTGCTCGACGTCTTCGGCCATCTGGTTGAAGGCACGGTAAACCTCGGTCATCTCGCTCGGCGTATCGCTGATCGGCAGACGCACACTGCGGCCCTGGCCGAGTTGCCGCGCGGCATAGACCAGACGCTTCAATGGCTGGTTTAGCTGACTGACGAAAATCCACGCCGACGCCGTCGACAGCAAGCCGATGGCGAGGAACCAGCCCAGTACGTTCCAGATTTTCTGGCCACGCAACGGATGCGGATACAGCGGCACTTTCAGCCAGCCATCACCCAGGCTCGGCGCACGAACCCACAACGCCGGCGGTGAGTGCATGCGCAAACGCACTTCGGTGTCGGCGCCAAGCTCCGCCTGCATCTGGCGCTGGTAGATTTCGCTGTACGGCCAATGCTGTTCGCCTTCCGGCACACCGGCACCGACCACCCGGATCAGGGTCGCAGCATCGGCGATCTTCGCACGGTTTTCTTCATCGGCGGCCCAATAGGCACGCAGCGTCAGGGCGACGCCGTGGCTGTATTGGCGGTCCACCAGCACGTCCTCGTTCATCAACAGATAAACCAGAGTCAGCGCCTTGGAAAACAGCACGACGATGAGCACCAGCCAGAGGGTGCGAGAGAAAAAGCTTTGGGGGAACCAGACGGGGGTTTTCATCTTTAACCGCTACACACTTGCAGGAGCGAGCAATGCTCGCATATTGCGGATTGCGAGTCTGCGGGCATGGCCATTCGACCAAAACCTGCAGACCCGCTCCTACAAATCACCGATCACTTGGTGGCGGCACCATCGGGTACGAACACGTAGCCCACGCCCCAGACGGTCTGGATATAGCGCGGTTTTGACGGATCCGGCTCGATCATGCGGCGCAGACGGGAAATCTGCACATCGATGGAACGCTCGAGGGCATCCCACTCGCGGCCACGGGCCAGGTTCATCAGTTTGTCGCGGGTCAGCGGCTGACGCGCGTTCATCACCAGGGCCTTGAGTACCGCAAACTCACCGGTGGTGAGCATGTGCACTTCGTCGCCGCGTTTCAGTTCGCGAGTGGCCAGCGACAACACGTAATCACCAAAGGTGACGTTTTCGTCTTCGCTGCCCGGCGCGCCCGGCACCGGTGCAGCCTGACGACGCAGGACGGCTTTGACCCGGGCCATCAGCTCGTCCGGGTTGAACGGCTTGGCCAGATAGTCGTCGGCGCCCAGTTCCAGGCCCTTGATACGGCTCAACTCATCGCCTTTGGCGGTGAGCATGATGATCGGGATCTGATTGTTCGCGCCACGCAAGCGGCGGCAAGCGGTCAGACCGTCTTCGCCGGGCAGCATCAGGTCGAGGACGACCAGATTGAAAACTTCACGCGACAGCAGACGATCCATCTGTTCGGTGTTCGGTACGGTACGGGCGCGGTAGCCCTTGCTGACGAAAAAACGTTCCAGCAGGCTGCTAAGGCCCGGATCGTCGTCAACGATGAGAATTTTTTCGCCTTCAGCAGTTTGTGCAGTGCTGCTCATTGGATGCTCCTTTTAGCTCGGCGCGCATTATGGCGTAGCTGCCGTTATACGCACCGTGTGCATTGTTAGCAGATTTTTCCTTCACTGCCAGAAAACCGGGGTTTATGCCTACAGACCGCAACGCCCCCGAATGACAGAACGCTGGTTATAATGCGCGGCGTTTTGTGCCAGGCAACGTCTGAATCGTTACCGTAAATGGCCGGCACTTTTTCCCGGAATTTTGCAGTAATTGTTCGATTTCACGGGTCAATGGGCTGCCTTTTGACCCAGGCAGCGGCAATTTTCTAGCCGCCCAACCAGACTCCGGGCCTTTATTTGCGTGCCTGAGAGCCTGCTTTCACAATATGTCAGGTGGTTTTATGGACAGCATCAACAGCCGCATTGCCGAGGAACTCGGTGTACGCCCACAACAGGTCGAAGCGGCCGTCGCGCTACTCGATGCCGGCTCTACCGTTCCCTTCATCGCCCGTTACCGGAAAGAAGTCACCGGCAGCCTCGATGACACCCAGTTGCGTCATCTGGAAGAACGTCTGCGCTACCTGCGAGAACTCGACGAACGGCGCATCAGCATCCTCGCCAGCATCGAAGAGCAAGGCAAACTCACCCCTGCCCTCGAGCGCGACATCAAACTCGCCGACACCAAGACCCGCCTCGAAGACTTGTACCTGCCGTACAAGCAGAAGCGCCGCACCAAGGGCCAGATCGCCCTGGAAGCCGGCCTCGGCGACTTGGCCGACGGCCTGTTCAACGACCCGAACCTGGCCCCGGAAACCGAAGCCGCACGCTTCGTTGACGCCGAAAAAGGCGTGGCCGATGTGAAAGCTGCGCTGGAAGGCGCGAAATACATCCTCATGGAACGTTTCGCCGAAGACGCCAGCCTGCTGGAAAAACTGCGCAACTACCTGAAGCAGGAAGCGACCCTCAGTGCTCGCGTCATCGCTGGCAAGGAAGAAGAAGGCGCCAAGTTCCGCGACTACTTCGAACACGACGAACCGCTGAAAAGCATGCCGTCGCACCGCGCGCTTGCCATTTTCCGTGGCCGCAACGAAGGCATTCTCAGCTCAGCGCTGAAAGTCGGCGACGAGCTGCCGGGCACCATGCACCCATGCGAAGGCATGATCGGCCAGCAATTCAACATCCAGAACCAGAACCGCCCGGCCGACAAATGGCTCGGCGAAGTGGTGCGCTGGACGTGGAAGGTCAAGCTCTACACGCACCTGGAAACCGACCTGCTCGGCGAACTGCGCGACGGCGCCGAAACCGAAGCGATCAACGTGTTCGCCCACAACCTGCACGACTTGCTGCTGGCCGCCCCGGCTGGCCCGCGCGCAACCCTGGGTCTCGACCCGGGCCTGCGTACTGGCTGCAAGGTTGCTGTGGTCGACTCGACCGGCAAACTGCTCGATCACGCCACGGTTTACCCGCACGTGCCGCACAACAAGTGGGATCAGACCATCGCCATTCTGGCCGCCCTGTGCGCCAAGCATTCGGTTGACCTGATCGCCATCGGCAACGGCACCGCCAGCCGCGAGACCGACAAACTGGCAATCGAACTGATCAAAAAATATCCAGCGATGAAGATGACCAAAGTCATGGTCTCTGAAGCCGGCGCTTCGGTGTACTCGGCGTCGGAACTGGCGGCCAAGGAATTCCCGGATCTGGATGTGTCGATCCGGGGCGCGGTGTCCATCGCTCGCCGCTTGCAGGATCCCCTGGCTGAACTGGTGAAAATCGATCCGAAATCCATCGGTGTCGGCCAGTACCAGCACGACGTTTCGCAGCTGAAACTGGCGCGTGGTCTGGATGCTGTGGTCGAGGACTGCGTGAACGCCGTTGGCGTTGATGTGAACACAGCATCCGTAGCGCTGCTGGCCCGCATCTCCGGCCTCAACGCGACCCTGGCGCAAAACATCGTTACTCACCGCGACGAGCATGGCGCGTTCAAAACCCGTGCAGCACTGAAGAAAGTCGCACGTCTGGGCGAAAAAACCTTCGAACAGGCTGCCGGTTTCTTGCGCGTGATGAACGGCGACAACCCGCTGGATTCGTCGGCCGTTCACCCGGAAGCCTATCCGCTGGTACAGCGCATTGCCGCTGAAACCGACCGCGACATCCGCTCGCTGATCGGCGACGCAAGCTTCCTAAAGCGTCTGGATCCGAAGAAATTCACCGACGAAACTTTCGGTCTGCCAACCGTCACCGACATCATCCAGGAACTGGAAAAACCGGGCCGCGACCCGCGTCCGGAATTCAAGACCGCCGAGTTCCAGGAAGGCGTTGAAGATCTGAAAGACCTGCAACTGGGGATGATCCTCGAAGGCGTCGTCACCAACGTGACTGCGTTCGGTGCCTTCGTCGACATCGGTGTGCATCAGGACGGTCTGGTGCACATCTCGGCGCTCTCGGAGAAATTCATCAAGGATCCACGTGAAGCGGTGAAGGCCGGCGACGTGGTGAAAGTGAAGGTCATGGAAGTCGATATTCCGCGCAAACGCGTTGGCCTGTCGATGCGCATGGGCGACACCCCGGGCGAGAAAATCGACGGTGCCCGTGGCTCGCGTCCGGGCTCGGCCCAACGCCAGCCTTCGAACAACGCGCCACGCAAGGAAACCGCAACCGCCGCGCCAGTGAACAACGCGATGGCCTCGCTGTTCGCTAACGCCAAGCAGTTGAAGAAACGCTGATGGAGATTCCGGCCGGGCTCGTCGAGAGCGCGTTTTTCAAGCTGTTGGGCTGCCGCCTGCACAGCCTGGAAACCGGGGTGGCGCAAGTCGCCCTGGTGCTGGAACCGGAACTGCGCAACCGCGGCGGCAAATTGCACGGTGGCGCGCTGTTCAGTCTGGTCGACATCGCCATGGGGCTGGCCTGTTCCAGCACCCACGGTTTCGATCAGCAGAGCGCGACCATCGAGTGCAAGATCAACTATATCCGCGCCGTTTCCGACGGCGAGGTCATGTGCACGGCGCGGGTCATCCACCCGGGCCGGCGCACGTTGGTGGTTGAAGCCGACGTGATGCAGGGCGACAAACTGGTCGCAAAAGCACAAGGCACGTTCGCTGTCCTGTAGCTACCGGTCATCATTTTGAGTTAATTTCGGCGCAATGAATCCTGTAGGAGCTGCCGAAGGCTGCGATCTTTTGATCTTGCTATTGAAAAACAAAATCAAAAGATCGCAGCCTTCGGCAGCTCCTACAGGGTATGTGTGTGGCTGACCGGCTAGAAAAACCAGGCGAAAACGCCAGTTTCAACTTCACCCTTGTAGACCGTCCTGCCCACCCCCATATTGGGGCGACTGACGCGTGAAGGAATCCAAATTGAGCGAACTTCTCAACCGCCGCCTGGCTCTGCTCGGCGAGCGCGCTAACCTCTCTCTGCTCGAGCAGTGCCTGCACGGTATCGAACGTGAATGCCTGCGCGTGACCAGTGAAGGTCGCCTGGCGCAAACGCCGCACCCCGAAGCCTTGGGTTCCGCGCTGACCAACGAACAAATCACCACCGACTACTCCGAGTCGCTGCTGGAATTCATCACGCCCGCCCTGCCGGATCCGGCCGATACGCTGGCGAGCCTGGACAAGATTCATCGTTTTGCCTACAGCAAACTCGGCAACGAGTACCTGTGGAGTCCATCGATGCCGTGCCCGTTGCCGGCCGAGGAAGACATCCCGATCGCCTATTACGGCACCTCCAACATCGGTCAGCTCAAGTACGTCTATCGCAAGGGCCTGGCCCTGCGTTACGGCAAAACCATGCAGTGCATTGCCGGGATTCACTACAACTTCTCCCTGCCGGAACAGCTCTGGCCGTTGCTGCGCGAAACCGAAGGCTTTGTCGGCACGGATCGCGACTTTCAGTCGTTTTCCTACATCGCGCTGATCCGCAATTTCCGTCGCTACAGCTGGCTGCTGATGTACCTGTTCGGTGCCTCGCCAGCGCTCGACGCCGGATTCCTGCGTGGTCGTTCGCATCAGCTGGAACAGCTCGACCCGGACACCTTGTATCTGCCGTACGCCACCAGCCTGCGCATGAGCGACCTCGGTTACCAGAGCAACGCCCAGGCCGGTCTGACGCCGTGCTACAACGATCTGGCGAGCTACACCGACAGCCTGCGCAAAGCCGTGGCCACGCCGTACGCGCCGTACGTTGAAGTCGGCACGCACAAGGATGGTGAGTGGGTGCAGCTCAACACCAACATCCTGCAGATCGAAAACGAGTACTACTCCAACATCCGCCCGAAACGCGTGACCTACACCGGCGAACGGCCGATTCAGGCGCTGGTGGCGCGTGGCATTCAGTACGTTGAAGTGCGTTGCCTGGACATCAACCCGTTCCTGCCGATGGGCATTGACCTGACCGAGTCGCGCTTCCTCGACGCGTTCCTGCTGTATTGCGCCTTGAACGACAGCCCGTTGCTGACCAACACCTCGTGCGGCAATGCGACGTCGAACTTCCTCAGCGTGGTCAAGGAAGGTCGTCGTCCGGGCCTGCAATTGCAGCGTGACGGTGAATCGGTGGAGATGAAGACCTGGGCTGCCGAGTTGCTGGAGCAAATCGCGCCACTGGCAGCGCTGCTCGATCAGAGCCATGGCGGCGATGCCCACAGCAAGGCGCTGGATGCGCAACTGGCCAAGGTCAGCGACCCGTCCCTGACGCCGTCTGCGCAAGTTTTGGCAGCGATGGCCGAGCACAAGGAAAGCTTTGCGCAGTTCTCCCTGCGTCAGAGCCAGGCGCATGCCGAGTTTTTCCGTAGCGAGCCTCTGGCGGCGGATGAGCAGGCGAAGTTTGAGGAGTTGGCGCGTACTTCTTTGGCAGCGCAGGCTGAGCTGGAGCAGAACGAGGTGGGGGATTTTGATGTGTTTGTCGGGTCGTATCAGGCGAGCATTCTGGCAATCAGTAACTAAGCGCTGTCGATAAAAAAGATCGCAGCCTTCGGCGGCTCCTACACTTGATCGTTCCCACGCTCCGCGTGGTAACGCCTCAAGGGACGCTCCGCGTCCAGGTGACGCGGAGCGTCACCGGCTGCATTCCCACGCAGAGCGTGGGAACGATCTGAGCCCCTTCTTAGATTTTTCCGCTCATAAGCTCATTCTAAAAAGTTATTTATTTACTGATTCTTAGATCATTTAGTCTCCTTTCACGCCGACGCTCGGTCGCCTGATATGGAGCTCTTCAATGAAACTGAATTTCCCGCTTCGCCTGCTCGCCGTGGCCTCTCTGGCTGCTGCAAGTTTTCTGGCTCAGGCCGCCGACCTCACTGTCGCCTACCAAACCACCGTTGACCCGGCGAAAGTCGCCCAGGCCGACGGCGCTTACGAAAAAGCCACCAAGGCCGATATCGCCTGGCGCAAGTTCGACAATGGCGCCGACATCATTGCCGCCATTGCTTCCGGTGACGTGCAGATCGGCTACCTCGGTTCCAGCCCGCTGACCGCCGCAATCACCCGCAAAGTCCCGGTCGAAACCTTCCTCATCGCCACCCAGATCGGCGCCGCCGAAGCACTGGTTGCGCGCGACGGCTCAGGCATCAAGACCCCGCAGGATCTGGTCGGCAAGAAAATCGCCGTGCCGTTCGTATCGACCGGTCACTACAGCCTGTTGGCCGCGCTCAAGCACTGGAACATCGACCCATCAAAAGTCACCGTGCTCAACCTCGCGCCGCCAGCGATCATCGCCGCGTGGAAACGCGGTGACATCGACGCCACCTACGTGTGGGATCCGGCACTCGGTGTGGCCAAGGAAAACGGCAAAGTGCTGATCACTTCCGGCGAGCTGGCCAAGTTCGGCGCGCCGACTTTTGATGCGTGGATCGTGCGCAAAGACTTCGCCGAGAAGCACCCGGAAATCGTCACCGCGTTCGCCAAGGTCACCCTCGACGCCTACGCCGATTACCGCAAAGACCCGAAAACCTGGCTTGCCGATCAATCCAACGTCGACAAACTGGTGAAACTCTCCGGTGCCAAGGCCAGCGACATCCCATTGCTGCTGCAGGGCAACGTCTACCCGCTGGCGGCGGATCAGGTTGTCACTCTCGGTGCGCCGACCACCAAAGCCATCACTGACACCGCCGCGTTCCTCAAGGAGCAGGGCAAGGTCGAAGCCGTTCTGCCGGACTACGCGCCCTACGTCAGCGCCAAATTCATCACCAACTGATCGGGAGTTAACTGCGATGGCCTTGCTACAGCTGGAGCGCATCAGCGCACAGTACCCGGGCAGCCCCGAGCCGGTGCTGGCGGATATTTCTCTGACCTTGGGGCCCCAGCAATTGCTGGTCGCCCTCGGCCCGTCCGGCAGTGGCAAGACCTCGCTGTTGAACCTGATTGCCGGTTTCGTCGAACCGAGCGCCGGGCGCATCACCCTCGACGGCGTGCCGGTCAAAGGCCCGAGCGCCGAACGTGGCGTAGTGTTCCAGGACGACGCGTTGTTGCCTTGGCAGGACGTGTTGGCCAACGTCGCGTTCGGTCTGGAGCTGGCCGGTGTCTCTAAGGACAAACGCGAAAAGATCGCCCGCGAAATGCTCGCACTGGTTGATCTATCCGGTTTCGAAAGTCGCCGTATCTGGCAACTGTCCGGTGGCCAGAAACAACGTGTCGGTCTCGCCCGCGCCCTCGCCGCTGACCCGCGTGTATTGCTGATGGATGAACCTTTCGGCGCCCTCGACGCGTTCACCCGCGAACAGATGCAGGAGTTGTTGCTGCAAGTCTGGCAACGTACCGCCAAGCCGGTTTTCCTGATTACCCATGACATTGAAGAAGCGGTGTTCCTCGCCACTGACCTGATTCTGCTCGCGCCGAATCCGGGGCAGATCGTTGAGCGCCTGCATCTGGATTTCGGTCAGCGTTACGCCGCTGGCGAGTCCGCCCGCGCGATCAAATCCGATCCGCGTTTTATCGAAACCCGCGAACACGTGCTGAGCAAAGTGTTCTCGCAACGCAGCGCCGGGCAACGGCAGGAGCGCGCATGAGCAGTTACGACGTTTCCTCGGCTGCGGTAAAAACCGCGACCCCAGCGGTGGTGATTCCCGTTCGCCGCAGCCTCAGCACACGCTGGATCAGCCTGCTGACGCTGTTCGCATTGTTGGCGATCTGGTGGGCGGTGACCGCCACCGGTTTGATCGAGCCGCTGTTCCTGCCGCCACCGTCCGCCGTGCTGCAAAAGGGCTGGTTGCTGGCAACCACGGGCTACATGGATTCGACGTTGTGGCAGCACTTGGGCGCGAGCCTGAGCCGCATCGGTCTGGGCCTCGGTTTTGCGATTCTGACCGCTGTGCCGGTGGGCATCGCTATCGGCGCCAACCGCATTGCCCGTGGCGTGCTCGATCCGCTGATCGAGTTCTACCGCCCTATCCCACCGCTGGCCTATTTGCCGCTGATCGTGATCTGGTGCGGCATCGGCGAGTTGTCGAAAGTGCTGCTGATTTATCTGGCGATTTTCGCGCCGATTGCAATCGCTACCGCCACCGGTGTGCGCACGGTTGATCCGGCGAAATTGCGCGCGGCGCAGTCGTTGGGCGCGACGCGCGTGCAGTTGATTCGTCATGTGATTTTGCCGAGCGCCCTGCCGGACATTCTTACCGGCGTGCGTATTGGTCTGGGCGTTGGCTGGTCGACGCTGGTTGCGGCCGAACTGATTGCTGCCACCAGTGGCCTGGGTTTCATGGTGCAGTCGGCCGCGCAATTTCTGGTCACCGACGTGGTGGTACTGGGGATTCTGGTCATCGCCCTGATCGCCTTCGCCATGGAAATGGGCCTGCGCGCCCTGCAGCGCAAACTGGTGCCATGGCACGGCCAGGCCCACTGACACATCCCGTTTTTGAATCCCCGTGTAGGAGCTGCCGAAGGCTGCGATCTTTTGATCTTGTTTTTTAAAAGATCAAGATCAAAAGATCGCAGCCTTCGGCAGCTCCTACATAGGGTGATGACCGCAATTGAAGAGAAAGACCATGAGCAGCCTCAACATAACCCCATTAAGCTCGGCCCTCGGCGCACAGATCAGCGGTGTCGACATCAGCCAGCCATTGAGCCTGGAACACCGCGACGCCATCGAGCAGGCACTGCTCAAATATCAGGTGCTGTTCTTCCGCAACCAGCCAATCGAGCCGCCGCAACAGGCGCGTTTTGCAGCTTACTTTGGCGACCTGCACATCCATCCGATCTACCCGAACGTGCCGGAACAACCGGAAGTGCTGATCCTCGACACCGCTGTTACCGACGTGCGCGACAACGCGATCTGGCACACCGACGTGACCTTTCTGCCGACGCCGGCGATGGGCGCGGTGCTCAGCGCCAAGTTGCTGCCGGAGTTCGGTGGCGACACCCTGTGGGCCAGCGGCATTGCCGCGTACGAAGCGCTATCGGCGCCGCTCAAAGGCTTGCTCGAAGGGCTGACCGCGACTCACGATTTCACTCGCTCGTTTCCGCTGGAGCGCTACGGCAATACGCCTGAAGCGTTGGCGCAGTGGGAAGAGGCCCGACGCAAGAATCCACCGCTGTCGCACCCGGTGATTCGTACACACCCGGTCAGTGGCCGGCGCTCGTTGTTCGTCAACGAAGGCTTCACCTCGAAGATCAATGAGCTGTCGGAAACCGAGAGCGAGGCGATTCTGAAGTTTCTGTTCGCCCATGCAACACGGCCGGAGTTCACCATTCGCTGGCGCTGGCAGCAGGACGATATTGCGTTCTGGGATAACCGCGTGACGCAGCATTACGCGGTGGATGACTATCGGCCGGCGCGACGGGTGATGCAGCGGGCGACGGTGTTGGGAGATGTGCCGTTTTTTCGCTGAGCCCTGAACAGCAAAAGCCCCTCACCCTAACCCTCTCCCGGAGGGAGAGGGGACTGAATGGGGGGATGCTTTAGAGGTACGCCGACCTGATATTGCTTTGCTGAATCCATAATCGACTCGGTATTTCAGGTCGATGTATGACGCAAGACAACTCGGTCGGCTCCCTCTCCCTCTGGGCGGTCCGACGTTTCGGGAGGGCTGGGGTGAGGGTCGCTTATTCTGCCGTCGAAGGCTTCTCCCAAAGATTGATCCCGCCTTCCTGCGCAAACCGGTCAATCTCCGCCAGCTCCTCAGCACTGAAGCTCAAATTCTCCAACGCCCCTACGTTCTCGATAATCTGCTCCGGCCGGCTCGCACCAATCAGCGCCGATGTCACTCGCGGATCGCGCAGCGTCCACGCCAGCGCCAGCTGCGCCAGGCTCTGACCACGACGCTTGGCGATTTCATTCAACGCCCGCACATGCGCAATGTTGGCCTCGGACAAGTGCGAAGCCTGCAACGAACCACCGCCCGGACGATTGACCCGCGCATCCGCCGGCACGCCGTTGAGGTATTTGTCGGTGAGCAGACCTTGCGCCAGCGGGGTGAACGCGATCACGCCTGTGCCGAGTTCATCGGTGGTATCAAGCAGATCCTTTTCCACCCAGCGATTGAGCAGGTTGTACGCTGGTTGATGGATCAGCAGCGGCACTTTCCACTCTTTGAGCAGCGCAGCGATCTCGCGGGTTTTCACCCCGGAATAAGACGAGATACCGATGTACAACGCCTTGCCCTGTTGTACGGCAGTGGCGAGTGCGCTGGCGGTTTCTTCCAGCGGGGTGTCCGGGTCGAAGCGGTGCGAATAGAAGATATCCACGTAGTCGAGACCCAGACGTTGCAGGCTCTGGTCGAGGCTGGCCAGCACGTATTTGCGCGAACCGCCGCCCTGACCGTAAGGGCCGGGCCACATGTCCCAACCGGCCTTGCTGGAGATGATCAGTTCGTCGCGGTACTGCTTGAAGTCTTCGCGCAGCAGACGACCGAAATTGGTCTCGGCGCTGCCGTACGGCGGGCCGTAGTTGTTGGCCAGGTCGAAGTGGTTGATGCCCAGATCAAACGCGGTGCGCAGCAAGGCGCGTTGGGTGTCGATCGGCGTGCTGTCACCGAAGTTGTGCCACAGGCCGAGCGAAAGCGCCGGCAACACCAGACCGCTGCGCCCGACGCGGCGGTAAGGGATGGAGTCATAGCGATTTTCGGCAGCGGTGTAAGTCATCGAATCCTCTCTTGTCTGTCTTGAAATGGGTGTCGACTTCATCGCGAGCAAGCTCGCTCCCACATTGGAATGCAGTCTCCTGTGGGAGCGAGCTTGCTCGCGAAGGGTGTTACACAAATCTATTGCCGGGTCGGGCGAGGCCAAGGTTCTGGCGCAACGTGCGGCCCTCGTATTCCGTTCTGAACAACCCACGCCGTTGCAGTTCCGGCACCACGCCGTTGGCGAAGTCTTCGAGCCCGCCCGGCAAGTGCGGCACCAGCACGTTGAAGCCGTCCGCCGCGCCCTGTTCGAACCATTCCTGCAAACGATCAGCAATCTGCTCAGGCGTACCGACCAGGCTGTAATGCCCTCGCCCGCCAGCAATCTTGCGACCGAGTTCAGCAAGGCTCAGGCTCTCCCGCCCCGCCAATTCCGTCAGCAATTTCTGCCGGCTCTGCTGGCCGCTTTCCGTCAGCGGCAATTCGGGCAACGGGCCGTCCAGCGGATACTTCGATAAATCGAAGTTGCCCAGCATACGCCCAAGCAAGGCGACGCCAACCTCGGGTTCGACTAATTGCTGAAACGTTTCATATTTTTCCTGCGCCTCGGCTTCGGTGCCGCCGACCACGACAAAAACCCCGGGCATGATTTTCAGCGAATCGGCGCTGCGACCGTACTTGGGCAAACGTCCTTTGAGGTCGGCGTAAAACGCCTGTGCATTGGCTAAGGAGGTCTGAGCGGTGAACACCACTTCAGCCGTCTGCGCCGCCAATTCGCGTCCGGTTTCCGAAGAGCCGGCCTGGACAATCACCGGTTGCCCCTGCGGCGAGCGCGCAACGTTCAGCGGGCCTTTGACCCGAAAGTGCTCGCCGACGTGATTCAGTACGTGCAATTTCGCAGGGTCGTAATACGCCCCGCTGGCCTTGTCGCGCACAAACGCATCGTCCTCCCAACTGTCCCAAAGCCCGGTGACTACCTGATGAAATTCGCGCGCACGGCTGTAGCGTTCGGCGTGGCCGATATGCTCGTCGCGGCCGAAATTCAGCGCCTCGGCAGCATTGTCCGACGTCACCAGATTCCACCCCGCACGACCACCCGAGAGATGATCGAGCGAAGCGAATTTACGCGCCACGTGATACGGCTCGTTGTAACTGGTGGTCGCCGTGGCGATCAGGCCGATGTGCTCGGTCACCGCACTCAACGCCGAGAGTAAGGTCAGCGGTTCAAAGTGATCGGAGCGTGCCATGCGACTGGCGATGTCCTGGGTCGGCGCGGCGACGCTGTCGGCAACAAACAGCGCATCGAACTTCGCTGCCTCGGCGATCTGCGCCAACCGCTTGTAATGGGCGAAATCCAGACCCGCATTCGCCGGCACATCCGGATGACGCCACGCCGCCACGTGGTGCCCGGTGGCCATGAGAAATGCGCCGAGTTTCAACTGTCTGCTCATCGTCAGAAATCCTTGCGCAGTTGCACGCCGAAGTAGCGCTCGTCATCCCGTGGCACGGCGCGGTAGATGTAGTTGCCACCGCTGGCGAGGACCGGCGAATAGGATTTGTCGGCCAGGTTTTTGCCCAGCAGCGCGACCCGCCAGCCGTTGGTGTAATCGGCCAGTGCGATGCTGGCGTTCCAGATGCCGTAAGCACCCTGTTTGGTGTCGACGTTCTGGCTGATGTCGTACTGCACTTCGCTCTGCCAGCTGTAGTCGGTGCCGAGTTCGATATCCAGTCCGTTATCCAGCGGGATGGTGTAGTCAGCGCTCACGTAGCTTTTCCAGTCCGGGCTGAACGGCAGCGGTTTGCCGTTGACGTTGCACGACGCCGCCGCGCCCGCCGGGCAGGCGAATTCGTCGATGCGGGCGCGGGTGTAAGCCAGTGCGCCGGACAGTTTCAATTGCTGGGTCGCCTGCAAGGCGTAATCGAGCTCGACGCCTTCGGTGCTGACGCTGCCGGCGTTGATCAGACGCGTCACAACCTGGCCGGCGACGGTGTCGAAGAAATTCGCCTGGTAGTTGTCGTACTCGCTGTGGAACACCGCGAGGTTGGTGGTCAGGCGATTGTTCCACGACGTGGCTTTGATCCCCGCCTCCCAAGTGTTGGACGTCTCGGGCTTAAGCGCTTCGGTGTCGCGCGGCTGCATGTTGAAGAACACGTTGTAGGCCGGGCCTTTGTAGCCGCGCGAGTAGGTCAGGTAAGTGGTGACGGCATCGCTCAAGTCGTACTGCACACCGAGACGACCGGACCAGCCGTCTTCGTCGACCGAGCCTGAGCTGCTGGTGGCCGGTTGAATGCCGCTGACCGTAGTCGCCGAAGTCGAAACGCGGCGGTGATCGTATTCGAGATCATCGTGGGTGTAGCGCAGGCCGGCGATGCCGCGAAAGTCGGACGTGAAGTTCAGCGTGCTCTCGCCAAACACGGCGTAACTGTCGCTGGTGGTGCTGTAATCAGCGATGCCGCGATCGGTGCGCGTGGTCGTTGTCAACGTGCGCTGATAGGTCTCTTCGTCCTTGCCGTGCATGTAGAACAGGCCGCCGACGTATTCGAGAAATTCGCCCTTCGGCGAGGCCAAACGCAGCTCTTGCGAGTATTGATCGAAGGCCAGATCGCCCTTGTCCGCCGTGCCCGGGAACGCTGCGGTTACCGTGCCGAGACGGTCGCCGTCCTGATACTGCGTGTTGTCCCAGCCACGCCACGCGGTAATCGACGTCAGGGTGTAATCGCCCAATTGCCAGTCGAGCTGGCCGGACAAGCCTTTGTTGGTGTCTTCGACATGGGAGCGGGTGTCGGTGTTGATGTCGCGGTTGTGGCTGGAGGCGTAAGCCGGGCCCAGCGCATTGGCGAAGGCCGGGGTCAGCGACTTGCTGACCACGCCATTGGGGCCGTCGTCGTGGGACTGCATGTAGTCGGCGATCAGGGTGAAGGTGACGTCGTCATTCGGGGTGAGTTCGAGTTTGCCGCGCACGCCGCGATGGTTGTAACCGTTGACCTCCTGACCGTTGTGTTGGTTGTCGACGTTGCCGTCGTAGCTGCCGAACAGCGTGCTGATCGAGCCTTTCAATGTGTCCGGAATCAGGCTGCCGCCGATGCCGAAACGCGTGCGGCTTTCGTTGCCGCTGTAGTACGACTGATCGATGTAACCGTGGGTTTCGGCGGTGGGTGCCTTGCTGGTGATGTTGAGCACACCGGCCGAGGCGTTCTTGCCGAACAGGGTGCCTTGCGGGCCGCGCAACACTTCGACGCGTTCCAGATCGAGCAGATCCATGGTGGCCTGACCCGGACGCGCATACACCACGCCGTCGATCACAGTTGCCACGGTCGGCTCGACGCCCGGCGAGGTGGAAATCGTACCGACGCCGCGTACGAACAACGAGGTGTCCTTGTTCGAAGCGCCAGTGCGGAAGTTCAACGATGGCACTTGCTGGACGATGCTCGCCACGCCGTTGCGGTTGTCGCGCTCAAGCTGTTCGCCGTCAATCACCGAGACCGCCACCGGCACTTTTTGCAGCGACTCTTCGCGACGGGTCGCGGTGACGGTTACCGACTTCAGCGTCGGCTCCTGATCGCTGCTCTCAGCAGCGAATGCATTGGGCAACGGCAGCGCCGCCAACCCCGTCAGTAACCAGCCAGCGGCGCGAATCGATTGCGCCAGTTTATGTGTCGCCCCAGGAATGTTGTGCATGTTCTGCCCGCTCGAAATTGGCCCTGATCCGCTGCCGTTCTGCGACGACAGCGCCTGAATCGGTGTCTTGGGCATTCGCTCGAGCGAGTAGCAGACAACGCGCCTTGTTAGCGCTAACATCGCTAATATTGGCCAACCTCACATAGACCGTCCAATACTGAAAAATTAGTTTTATATGCGATTTGGTTTTTAACAAGGATCGAACCATGAGCGAAGAAAAGCCCCGCAAGCGCCGTGGCGCCGGACGCGTGACCCTCAATGCGGTCGCCCGCGAGGCAGGGGTGTCAGCGATCACCGTGTCGCGGTATTTCAATCAGCCCGAACAGGTTTCGCCCGAACGCCGCGAGCGGATTGCGGCAGTGGTGGCGGAGTTGGGTTACGTACCGAATCTGGTGGCCGGCGGGCTGGCCTCGGCACGGGGGAAAATCGTCGGCATGGTGATTCCGAACATCTCCGGGCCGATCTTCGCCAATACCATTCAAGGCTTCAGCGATACCCTCAGTCGTCACGGTTATCAACTGTTGCTGGCGTCGAGTTACTTCAGTACTGAACAAGAAGAAAACGCCGTGCGTGCGTTTCTTGGCTGGTCGCCGGCGGCGTTGGTATTGACCAGTCATTTTCACAGCGCGGGCACGGAAAAGATGATCGCCGAGGCCGATGTGCCGGTGATCGAGACGTGGGATTACCAACCGGATCGCGAGCCGATGCAGATCGGTTTTTCGCATTTTGAAGTGGGCGTGACGGCGGCGAAATATCTGCTGGGAAAAGGCTACCGACGCATTGCCTTCGTGCAGAACAGTGCGCCGGGAGACCTCAGCGCACTGGAGCGCCGTGACGGCTATGCCGCGACCCTGCGCGAATCCGGCCTGGAGCCTTGGGTGTTCGCACCCGATGCCGATCGCGCACCGTTCGAAGCCGGCAAACAGGCGATGGATGCCCTGATGAACGCCTCACCGCGCCCCGATGCAATCATCTTCGCCAACGACAACCTCGCCGCCGGCGGCCTGCTCGCCGGGCAACGCGCAGGTATTAAAATCCCCGAAAACTGCGCCGTTCTAGGCTTCGGTGATTACCCCTTCGCCGAGATGCTTTTGCCCAGCCTGAGCACGATCAAACCACCGGCGCTGGAGATTGGCGTGCTTGCCGCCACGCGCGTTTTGGAAAGTCTCGGGGTATTACCAAGCGACGAGGTGCAACGCCTGAACCTGCTGCAATGCCAAGTCATCGAACGCGAAAGCACCTGATGAATATGGCGGGGGCTGGATTGGCTATGCTTTAAAGACTACCGAGGTGGCCCTATCGCGAGCAGGCTCACTCCTACAGGGAACGGGGTTGACCACAGAGCGCTCCACTGTAGGAGTGAGCCTGCTCGCGATAGCGGTCTTTCAGGCAATACCCATCCACCAGACAGAGCTCGCCATGCACACCGCCATCATCATCTTCTTCGGCCTGGTCCTGCTCGCGCTGATGCTCTACATCGGCGAGCGCATCGGCTTCAGCCGGCAGACCATGGCCTACGGCTTCGCCGCCCTGTGGCTGGCGTTGACGGTGATCAATGGTGCGGTGGGGGTGGTGCATGCCGGCCAGTCCGTGGGATCGGAACTAGCCATTGGCAGTGCGGTATTCGGCGTGCCGGTGGCGGCGATGGTGTTGTTCATGGTGCTGAGCGCCGAGTCGTAAAACGTCCCGGCGCCCAACTGCCAATCAACGCACCAGATGCAGGAACTGCATGTGGCGTTCGTACTGGTCGAGGATGTCGTTGATGATCTGCTCTTTGGTGTAGCCGACCAGATCGTAGTCCTGACTGCCCTCGCTCAAGTGCACTTCGGCGCGGTAGTAACGGCGATTGTTGAGCTGCTTTGAACCCATACCGCCACGCGCGAAGGACGGCGTAAAGTAGCCGCGCATCTGCACCTGGTAGATGAACGGATGCGCATCACCGTGACCGATTTCGAGGCTGACGCTGTCATTCGCCGGATCCGGTTGCGTGACCACGTTCAGACCTTTTTCGACAAACACCGCCGTCACTTCTTCAATCGCCGGGCGCACCGTGGTGTCCATGAAACGGTACACCTCGTCACGCGACGGGAAGTGCACTGCCTGGCTCAGACGCTGACGCCAGCCACCGGTGCCGCGCCGCGAACCGGAAACCGGGGCCAGCGAATGCAGTTGCGCGATCTGCTTCTGCGATTCCAGATAGAACGCCTTGTGCAGGCCCCACATCATCAGCAGCAAGATCAACGAGAACGGCAACGAGGTCAGCACTACCGCTGACTTAAGCGCATCGATGCTGCCGGAGAACAGCAGCGCACTGGTGATCAGCGCGGTCATCGCGCCCCAGAACACCCGCAGCCACTTCGGCCCGTCTTCATCGGGGTTGCCGCCCTTGGCCGACAGGGTCGAGAGCACCACCGTGCCGGAGTCGGCCGAGGTGACGAAGAACACGAAGCTGATAAACACCGTCACGGCGATGACGGTTTTGCTCCACGGATAGGTTTCCAGCAGCAGGTAAATGCTCATCGACGGATTGTCGATGGCCGACATGCCCAGCGCGCTCATGCCGTGGTTGAGCACTTGATCCAGCGCGCTGTTGCCGAAGATCGACATCCACGCGAGGGTGAAACCGAGCGGAATCAGCAGCACGCCGAAGACGAATTCGCGGATGGTGCGGCCACGGGAAATCCGTGCGATGAACAAACCCACGAACGGCGACCATGCAATCCACCAGGCCCAGTAGAACACTGTCCAGCCGCCGAGCCAGTCGCTCGGTTTGTCGTAGGCGTAGAGGTCAAAACTCTTCATCGGCAAGGCGCCGAGGTAGTCGCCAAGGTTCTGGATCAAGGTGTTGAGCAGATGCTGGGTGGGACCTGCGAACAACACGAACAGCAACAGCGCACAGGCCAGCAGCATGTTGATGTCGGACATCACCCGCACGCCTTTATCGACACCGGAAACGGCAACGATGATCGCCGCGCCCATCATCAGCGTGATCAGGCCGACCTGAATCCACTGGGTGTGCGCGATGCCGAACAGGTAGTCGAGACCGGAGTTGAGGTGCAGCACACCAAAACCCATATCGGCACCCAGACCGAACACCGTGGCGATGATGCCGAAGCCGTCGACCGCGTAACCGATCGGGCCGTTGATGCGCTTGCCAATCAGCGGATACAGCGCCGAGCGCAGGGCCAGCGGCAGGTTGTGGCGGTAAGCGAAATAGGCCAGCGCCATGCCGACGAAGGCGAACACGCCCCAGCCATGCAGACCCCAGTGCAGAAACAGAATCTGCATCGCCTGACGCGCCGCATCCGCGGTGCCGGCCTCGCCTTGCGGCGGCTGGAGGATGGGGGCCAGCGGCTCCGAGACGCAGAAGAAAAACAGCGTGATGCTGAGCCCGGCGGCGAACAGCATGCCGGCCCAGGACAGGTAACTGAATTCGGGCTCGTCGTGGTCGGCACCGAGTTTTATCTTGCCGTAGCCGGATAAGGCGGTGACCACCACGAAGACCAGATACAGGGTCATCGCGAGCATGTAGTACCAGCCGACCGTATTGGCCGCCCAGTTTTGCGCTTCCAGCAACCAGGCGCCTGCCTGTTCAGGCATGGCAATGACCACGAGACCAAACAGCAGAATGACCGTCGCGGCAAAGTAGAACACCGGCGGATTCATGCGCACCAGACCGCTGGCGGGGGTAGACGATGCACTCATGAAACGTGCACCTCGAGGGGTTTAGACGTGGCTGAAATGATCGGACTCAGCAAAGGCAAGCCTCCTGTTGTGAGCGGGCAGCGAACCACCGGTTTAACTTGAATGAACGTTCAAGTTAAACATGGATAGGGTGGTAAGGACTAATCGCAGGGCTCGACGGTAGTTTTCCTACAGTAGCCCAAGGAGGTGTATGACGCGGGTTTGGAGGAATTCGTTCAACAGCAACATGGCCTTATGCCCATACCTGTAGGAGCTGCCGAAGGCTGCGATCTTTTGCTGTGGTTTTTGTAGATCAAAAGATCGCAGCCTTCGGCAGCTCCTACATGGGATCTTACTTTTGCGTGCCGTCATCGTGCTGCAGGTTGGCCTGAGTCAGATTGCATCCGGCCGGCACGCTGCGCGTCAGCCACACGTTGCCGCCAATGGTCGAACCCTTACCGATGGTGATCCGTCCGAGAATTGTCGCCCCGGCGTAAATCACCACATCATCTTCCACGATCGGATGACGCGGATGGCCCTTCTGCAACTGGCCGTCTTCGTCCGCCGGGAAGCGTTTGGCGCCCAACGTCACCGCCTGATAAATCCGCACCCGCTCGCCAATGATCGCGGTTTCACCAATCACCACACCGGTACCGTGATCGATAAAGAAGCTACGGCCGATCTGCGCCCCCGGGTGAATATCGATGCCCGTCGCCGAATGGGCGATTTCCGCACTGATCCGCGCCAGCAACGGCAAACCCGCGCGATACAAATGGTGCGCCAGACGATGGTGAATCACCGCCAGAATCCCCGGGTAGCACAGCAGCACTTCATCGACACTGCGCGCCGCCGGATCACCGTGATAGGCCGCCAGCACATCGGTGTCGAGCAGCGTGCGCAGGCTCGGCAAGGCCAAGGCAAAATCCTGCACGATCTGAATTGCACGGGCCTCGACTTCAGTATCGGCCTGCGCGCTGTGGCGGGCGACGTAACGCAACTCCAGTCGAGTCTGTGCCAATAAGGCATTCAGTGCGACATCAAGCGTGTGGCCGACGTAAAAGTCTTCACTCTCTTCACGCAGATCCACCGGGCCCAGGCGCATCGGGAACAACGCACCACAGAGCGCCTCGAGAATCTCCGCCATCGCCGCCCGCGAGGGCAACTCGCGCCCGCCCTGCTCGCCGGAGGCCCGGCCGTTCTGTGCCCGCCACTGATCCCGCGCGCTGCGCAGTTGACTGACGATGGTCTGCAATTGCCAATGGCTGGAACGCTCGCTCACGGTAAAGACTCCTCACGGGCGGCCGGACTGTCTGGCCGCGTCAACGGCGCCTACTTTACGGCAAGGTCGCGAAGGCGAATTAAGAACCGATAGTGCTGGGCTCAGTCGATTTGGCTATAAGCGCTTGACGGTTGCCCCTGCAAAAGCACGTGCCTATAGTCCTTTCATCTTTCTCCGCCAGTACGGACTCATGATCAAACAACAGCTGGAACGCTTTAACCGCCTCGACCTGCTCGGTCACTCCACGCCGCTGGAAAAACTCGAACGCCTGTCCACCTGGCTCGGCCGCGAGGTGTACATCAAACGCGATGACCTGACGCCTCTGGCCATGGGCGGCAACAAGTTGCGCAAACTCGAATACCTCGGCGCCGATGCCCTCGCGCAAGGCGCCGACACGCTGATCACCGCCGGCGCGCTGCAATCGAACCACGTTCGCCAGACCGCCGCACTCGCCGCCAAACTCGGTCTTGGCTGCGTGGCCCTGCTGGAAAATCCCCTGGGCACCGACGACAGCGACTACACCGGCAACGGCAACCGTCTGCTGCTGGATCTGTTCGACACCAAGGTCGAGCTGGTCGACAACCTCGACAACGCTGACGAACAATTGGCCGCCCTCGCCGTGCGGCTGCGCAGTAACGGCAAGAAGCCGTATCTGGTGCCGATCGGCGGCTCGAATGCGCTCGGTGCTCTGGGCTACGTGCGTGCCGGCCTGGAACTGGCCGAGCAGATCAAGGACACCGGACTCGATTTCGCTGCAGTGGTATTGGCCTCCGGCAGCGCCGGGACGCACAGCGGTCTGGCGTTGGCGCTGAGCGAAGTGTTGCCGCGATTGCCGGTGATCGGCGTGACGGTTTCGCGCAGTGAAGAAGATCAGCGGCCTAAGGTGCAGGGGCTGGCCGAACGTACGGCGGATCTGCTTGGCGTCGAGCTGCCGGCCAGCTTCAAGGTCGAGTTGTGGGACGAATATTTTGGTCCGCGTTATGGCGAGCCGAATGCCGGCACTTTGGCAGCGGTGAAGCTTTTGGCGAGTCAGGAAGCGGTGCTGCTGGATCCGGTTTACACCGGCAAGGCGATGGCAGGTTTGCTCGATGGCATTGGGCGTCAGCGCTTTGATGAAGGCCCGATCATCTTCCTGCATACCGGTGGGGCGCCGGCTTTGTTTGCTTACAAGGATTTCCTGTAGCGAGATCGTTCCCACGCTCTGCGTGGGAATGCAGCCGTGGACGCTCCGCGTCCCCTTGAGCGCTGGAACGCGGAGCGTCCCTAGAGTCATTCCCACGCAGAGCGTGGGAACGATCCTCATATTCTAATAAAGAATATCATTTTCAATATTAAGTATTTTCAAGTCTAAAACAGACATCTTATAGTCTCGCCGCAGGCGAATTTCGCGCAAGACGCATAAGCTGCTTTAGGGCACGATAACGCAGGCGCACGAATCACCCATTCGCCAACTTTCCTTTAGCGTCTTCCATAAGAAAACACAGGGGCTCGTCATGAATTTTTCCGCACTACGTCGCAATCTGCTGGTGGGTTCGCTGGGCCTGGCGCTGAGCGCCGGTCTGATCGGCCAGGCAGTAGCCGGTGAGCAGCTGCAACAGATCAAGGACAAGGGCGTTATCAACGTCGGCCTGGAAGGCACTTATCCTCCGTTCAGCTTCGTCGATGCCGACGGCAAACTGTCCGGTTTCGAAGTAGAACTCTCCGAAGCGCTGGCACAAAAACTCGGCGTCAAAGCCAAGGTTCAGCCAACCAAGTGGGACGGTATTCTCGCGGCGCTGGAATCCAAGCGTCTGGATGTCGTAGTCAATCAAGTGACCATCTCCGACGAGCGCAAAAAGAAGTATGACTTCTCCGAGCCGTACACCGTTTCCGGTATTCAGGCGCTGGTGCTGAAGAGCAAAGAAGCGGCGCTGAACATCAAGACCGCCAATGACCTGTCCGGCAAGAAAGTCGGTGTGGGCCTGGGCACCAACTACGAGCAGTGGGTCCGCGCCAACGTGCCGGGCGCCGACGTGCGCACCTACGATGATGATCCGACCAAGTTCGCCGACCTCAACAACGGCCGCACCGACGCCATTCTGATCGACCGTCTGGCCGCACTGGAATACGCCAAGAAAGCGCCGAAAACCGTCGCTGCCGGTGAAGCTTTCTCCCGTCAGGAAGCCGGTGTTGCCCTGCGCAAAGGCGAGCCTGAACTGCTGGCCGCCGTGAACAAGGCCCTCGACGAACTGCGTGCCGACGGCACCCTGAAGAAGCTGTCCGAGAAGTACTTCAACGCTGACGTCACTCAATAATGGAAGAAGCTTTCCAACTCGCACTGGACTCCGCGCCCTTCCTGCTCAAGGGCGCGTATTACACGGTAATCCTCAGCCTCGGCGGAATGTTCTTCGGTTTGCTGCTGGGCTTCGGCCTGGCACTGATGCGCCTGTCGCGTTTCAAATCGGTGAGCTGGCTGGCGCGCATCTACGTGTCGTTCTTTCGCGGCACGCCATTGCTGGTGCAACTGTTCGTGATCTATTACGGCTTGCCGCAATTGGGTCTCGAACTGGATCCGCTGCCGGCGGCACTGATCGGCTTTTCGCTGAACATGGCCGCGTACGCCTGTGAAATCCTCCGTGCCGCGATCGGTTCGATCGAACGTGGCCAGTGGGAAGCCGCTGCGAGCATCGGCATGACCCGCGCGCAAACCCTGCGCCGGGCCATTCTGCCGCAAGCAATGCGCACGGCCTTGCCGCCGCTGGGTAACAGCTTCATTTCACTGGTCAAGGACACGGCACTGGCCGCCACCATTCAGGTACCGGAGCTGTTCCGTCAGGCACAGTTGATTACCGCCCGGACTTTCGAAGTCTTCACCATGTATCTTGCCGCCGCGCTGATCTACTGGATTCTGGCCACAGTGCTTTCGCACTTCCAGAACAAGTTGGAAGAGCGGGTCAATCGGCACGACCAGGAGTCCTGACGATGATTGTCGTGGAAAAACTGACCAAGCAATTCAAGGGTCAGGTCGTGCTCAACGGCATCGACCTCGAGGTCAAGGAAGGCGAAGTCGTCGCGATCATCGGCCCCAGCGGTTCGGGGAAAACGACGTTCCTGCGTTGCCTTAACTTTCTTGAACAACCCACCAGCGGCCGGATCAAGGTCGGCGATATCGAGATTGATACCAGCCGCCCGCTGAACCAGCAGCAAGCGTTGGTACGCAACCTGCGCCAGCACGTGGGCTTTGTGTTTCAGAACTTCAACCTGTTCCCCCACCGCACTGCGCTGGAAAACGTCATCGAAGGCCCGATCGTGGTCAAGAAGATGCCGCGCGACGCCGCCGTTGCCCTGGGCAAGAAGCTCATGGCCAAAGTCGGTCTGGCGGGCAAGGAGGACGCCTATCCGCGTCGTCTGTCCGGCGGCCAGCAACAGCGCGTGGCGATTGCCCGGGCGCTGGCGATGGAGCCGGAAGTGATCCTGTTCGACGAGCCGACCTCGGCCCTCGACCCGGAACTGGTGGGTGAAGTGCTGGCGACCATTCGTGGTCTCGCCGAAGAAAAACGCACCATGGTCATCGTCACCCACGAAATGGGGTTTGCCCGCGATGTGGCCAACCGTGTGGTGTTTTTCGACAAGGGTGTGATCGTTGAACAGGGTGAAGCCAAAGCGTTGTTTGCCAACCCGAAAGAAGAACGCACTAAACAGTTTCTCAGCAAGTTCCTGAATCACGCTTGAGAATCTTGATGCACCAAACGTCAACTTCCACGGATGGAAGTTACGTTATCCCGCCTGAACGACCCGCTTGAGCAAATACTAATCAAACATGTTCCATCCAGAACATATATATCTCCTGCAACAGATAAACCGTGCTGTAAAACTGTCGTCACCCAAAGACTGGGTGCTGATAGCGGCTTATCGAAACGGCTGAAAACCACTGAGATTCGTAGCTATATTCGCTAATAGACCTAGGCATTCGGCCTCGTCAATGTAGGACACTTCTAATTAATACGTAATTCACGGATTAACTAAGTACGTCTATTGACACTCATTGCCGCACACTCTTATCTAGTCGCCAACCGGCGCTACTTAGTTCAATCAACGCATATTCAACCTTGATGAAAGTTCTCGGCTGTGTTGCCTGTTGATTCACGCCTTTGTTCTTCAGAAACGGACTTCGTTGCAAGCTCAAGGAGAGAAATCGATGACTCACACTTCGCACACCCCCGAACTGGCAGCGCCAATCCTGGCGCCCGCGCAAAAAGCCGGCATCAATCTGGCCGCTGCTGCCCATCTTTCGGTCGACGTGGCGCCCTATCCCGATATGGATTGTGGGGACCTGATCGAACTGTTCTGGAACAAATGCTATGTCGCATCAAAGGTTCTGACCGTCGAGGATATCGGCGTCGCAGTCAGCCTGCGAGTGCCGGAAAGCTTCATTGCCAGCGGCACTGCCCGCATCCACTATCGGGTCATGCAGGTTGGCCAGGGTCAGGCGCTGTCGGCAGCCACCCGGGTACAAGTCAAACTCGATTGTCCCGGTGGCCAGCCATCGGCACTGTGCAGTGATGAAAACCAGCAACTGCAAGCCGTCACGATCCCCGACACCATCCGCCGTCAGGGGGTTAATCCGAACCAGATCAAACGCGGCGTACCGCTGACCATCGAGCCTTACATAAACATGGCCGAGGACGATGAAATCACCTTGCGCTGGGGCGATGTGCGCATGGACCTGATACCGGTCACGGCAGCGGATGTCGGCTTGCCGATTCAGGTCTGGGTGCCGCCGGCGGTCATCGTCGAAGCCGGGGAAGATCTGCGCCTCGACGTGACGTACTGCGTCATCGACCGCGTTGGCAACAACTCGCGCTGGGCGCCACCGCGTACGTTGAAGATCGGCTGTGTAAACCCTTACCTGAAGGTGCCGCTGAGGCCCATCCTCAAAGCCGCCGAGCCACGCGACTGAGTAAACGCCAATCCCCCGTGGCGAGGGGGCTTGCCCCGTTGGACAGCGAAGCTACCCCGGCATCTACAACTCTACCGAGTGGCAGGATTCGCGCCCGCTGCGCAGCGGAACGGGGTGAAAGCCCACTCGCCACAAAGGATCATTAAAACCGATACCCATTGTTAACCAACCCGACCATCCCCCCTTCTATGCATATTCCTAAAAGTTAGTTTATTTAATATTTATACACGCTTAGGGTATATGAACCGGACCACCGGACATTCTTTCGTTCGCCGCACTTTTGCGGCGTTTTTCATGAGATGTGAGGTAGGAAGCATGGTCCGGAACACAATCACCCCAGTGCAGATCGCCAGGGCATTGCGTGCAGCCAAGGAGCGGCACTGATGTCCAGTCTGGCAGACGCAAACGTCCAGTCGGATCTGGACATCGCCCCGTTGTTGTTGCCCGCGCAAGTCCTGCGCAACGACGCTCAAGCCATCAAGGCCGCCCATGAGCTGGCGCAAGTCGCCCGCGTACAGGCGGCCAAACGCGATCGTCAGCGCAAGTTGCCGTGGTCGGAAATCGAACAGTTCACCCGCAGCGGCTTAGGCAGCATTGCCATACCGCGCGAATACGGTGGCCCGCAGGTTTCGTTCGTCACATTGGCCGAGGTTTTCGCCATTATTTCCGCCGCCGACCCGGCGCTGGGACAAATCCCGCAGAACCAGTTCGGCATCATCAATCTGGTGCTCGGCAGCGCCACCGAGGCGCAGAAACAGCAGCTGTTCCAGAGTGTTCTGGAAGGCTGGCGCATCGGCAATGCCGGTCCGGAGCGCGGCACTAAAAACACCCTGGAACTGAAAGCACGGATCACCGCCGACGGCGACGATTACGTGATCAACGGCCAGAAGTTCTATTCCACCGGCGCGCTGTTTGCGCACTGGGTCGCGGTGAAGGCGCTCAACGATGACGGCAAGCAAGTGCTGGCCTTCGTCCGTCGCGGCACGCCGGGGTTGCGCATTGTTGATGACTGGTCGGGTTTCGGTCAGCGCACCACCGCCAGCGGCACGATTTTGCTGAACAACGTTCGCGTCGAATCGAACCTGGTCGTCGACAACTGGAAGATCAACGAAACCCCCAACACCCAAGGCGCGGTGTCGCAGCTGATTCAAGCGGCCATCGATGCCGGCATCGCCCGTGGCGCCATTGACGACGCCATTGAGTTCGTCAAAACCCGCGCGCGGCCATGGATCGACGCCAAAGTTGATCGCGCCAGTGATGACCTCTATGTGATCGCCGACATCGGCAAACTGAAAATCGAACTGCACGCCGCCGAAGCGCTGCTGCGCAAGGCCGGCAAGGTGCTCGATCAAGTGCACGCCGCACCGCTGACCGCCGAATCTGCCGCCCGTGCATCGATTGCCGTGGCCGAGGCAAAAGTGCTGACCACGGAAATCTCATTGCTCGCCAGCGAGAAGCTTTTCGAACTGGCCGGCAGCCGCGCGACCCTCGCCGAATTCAACCTCGACCGCCACTGGCGCAACGCCCGGGTGCACACGCTGCACGACCCGGTGCGCTGGAAATATCACGCGGTCGGCGCCTATCGCCTCAACGGCACTTTGCCTGCTCGCCATTCCTGGATCTGAGACGACCGCACACTTTCTCAAGTGCAATGGAGAAACCTATGACTTTTTCCCATCACGTCGCGGTCATCACCAGCGATGAGCAAGCCCTGATCGTCGCCAGCGACCTGGCCGAAGATTTCAAACGCGACAGCGCCCTGCGCGACCGTGAACGTCGCTTGCCACTGCCGGAACTCGACGTGTTTTCCCGCTCGGGCCTGTGGGGCATCAGTGTGCCAAAGGAATACGGCGGCGCTGGCGTGTCCAACGTAACTTTGGCCAAAGTCATCGCGCTGATCGCTCAGGCTGACGGCTCGCTCGGACAAATCCCGCAGAACCATTTTTACGCACTGGAAGTGCTACGGGTGAATGGCAGCCACGCACAAAAACAACGGCTGTACGCCGAGGTTCTCGCCGGCCAACGCTTCGGCAATGCCTTGGCGGAACTGGGCACGAAAACCGCTCACGACCGCGTCACCAGCCTCAAGCGCGACGGCGACGGTTATCGCATCAACGGCCGCAAGTTCTATGCGACCGGCGCGATTTACGCCCAGCGCATTCCGACCTCGGTTGTCGATGAAAACGGCGTGCAGCAACTGGCCTTCGTCCCCCGCGACAGCAAAGGCCTGACCGTGATCGACGACTGGAGCGGCTTCGGTCAGCGCACCACCGGCAGCGGTTCGGTGGTGTTCGAAGACGTCTACGTAGAGGCTGAAGACGTACTGCCGTTTCAAAGTGCTTTCGAACGGCCAACCACCGTTGGCCCGTTGGCGCAGATCCTTCACGCCGCCATCGACACCGGCATCGCCCGCGCTGCTTACGAAGACGCCCTGCATTTTGTGCGCAGCAAAACCCGCCCGTGGATCGATTCCGGCAACGACAAAGCCACCGAAGATCCACTGACGCTGAAGAGCTTCGGCCACTTGAGCATTCGCCTGCACGCCACCGAAGCCTTGCTTGAGCGCGCTGGCGAATTCCTCGACGCCGCGCAAGCCGAGACCAACGCACAAACCGTCGCTGCGGCTTCGATTGCCGTTGCTGAAGCCCGGGCGATCAGCACCGAAATTTCCCTCGCCGCTGGCAGCACGCTGTTCGAATTGGCCGGCAGCCAGGCCACGCTGATCGAACACGGGCTCGACCGCCACTGGCGCAACGCCCGCGTGCACACCTTGCACGATCCAGTGCGCTGGAAATATCACGCGGTGGGCAATTATTACCTCAACGATGAAAACCCTCCGCTGCGAGGGACGATCTGATGAGCGCTGCAAAAAAGAAGATCCTGCTCAACGCGTTCAACATGAACTGCATCGGCCACATCAACCATGGCTTGTGGACGCATCCGCGCGACACCTCGACGCGCTACAACACTATTGAATACTGGACTGAACTGGCGCAATTGCTGGAGCGCGGACTCTTCGACGGCCTGTTCATTGCCGACATCGTCGGCGTGTACGACGTCTATCAGAACTCGGTCGATGTGCCGCTGAAAGAGTCGATCCAGTTGCCAGTCAACGACCCATTGCTTCTGGTGTCGGCAATGGCTGCGGTGACCAAAAACCTCGGCTTCGGCCTCACCGCCAACCTCACCTACGAGCCGCCGTATCTGTTCGCCCGCCGCATGTCCACGCTCGATCATCTGAGTCGCGGACGCGTGGGCTGGAACATCGTCACCGGTTATCTGGACAGCGCCGCAAAAGCCATGGGCCTCAGCGAACAGGTGGAACATGACCGTCGCTACGACCAGGCCGATGAGTACCTGGAAGTGCTCTACAAGCTCTGGGAAGGCAGTTGGGAAAACGGTGCCGTACTCAACGACCGCGAACAACGGATCTACGCCAACCCGGAAAAAGTGCACAAGGTCGAGCACAAGGGCGAGTTCTATCAGGTCGAGGGTTATCACCTCTGCGAACCGTCACCACAACGCACGCCAGTGCTGTTTCAGGCCGGCAGCTCTGATCGCGGTTTGCTGTTCGCCGGGCGCCATGCCGAATGCGTGTTCATCAGCGGCCAGAACAAGCCGTCGACCAAGATTCAGGTCGACAAGGTTCGCGCCAGCGCCGTTGAAGCGGGGCGTAACCCCGACGACATCAAGGTGTTCATGGGCCTCAACGTCATCGTCGGCGCGACTGAAGAAGCGGCGTGGGCCAAGCACGCCGAGTACCTGAGTTACGCGAGTGCCGAGGCCGGCGTGGCGCATTTTTCCGCGTCGACCGGCATCGACTTTTCCCAGTACGAAATCGACGAACCGATCCAGTACGTGAAGAGCAACGCCATTCAGTCGGCGACCAAGAACCTGCAGAACAACGACTGGACCCGGCGCAAATTGCTCGACCAGCACGCCCTCGGTGGCCGTTACATCACCGTGGTCGGTTCGCCGGAGCAAGTGGCGGATGAGCTGGAATCGTGGATCGCCGAGACCGGCCTCGATGGTTTCAACCTGACCCGGATTGTTACGCCGGAGAGCTATGTCGATTTTATCGAGCTGGTGGTTCCGGAGCTGCAGCGGCGTGGGTCGTACAAGACCGCTTATGACGCGGGCAGCTTGCGCGAGAAGCTGTTTCACGGTGCGGCGCAACTGCCTGAGCAACACACCGGATCGTCGTACCGGCATTAAAAGCTTCGCGAGCAGGCTCGCTCCCACATTTGGAATGCATTTCCCCTGTGGGAGCGAGCCTGCTCGCGAAGAGGCCATCCAATACACCACAAATTTATGCACTGACTGGAAAAACCATCATGACAAAAAAACGCCTGTCCCACCCAGTCAAAGCACTGGCCCTGGCCCTCGGCCTGTTCAGCTCGGCCGTCTTCGCCGCCGACGCCCCGTTGAAAATCGGCACCACCGCCGCCTTCGCCATTCCGCTGGAAGCCGCCGTCGAAGAGGCCTCCAAACAAGGCCTGAAAGTCGAGCTGGTGGAGTTCACCGACTGGATCGCACCGAACGTCAGCCTCGCCGCCGGCGACATCGACGTGAACTACTTCCAGCACATCCCGTTCCTCGAAAACGCCAAGGCTGCGTCGGGTTTTGATCTGGTGCCATTCGCCCCGGGGATCATCAACAACGTCGGTCTCTACTCGAAAAAATACAAAAGCTTCGACGAGTTGCCAGAAGGCGCCAGCGTTGCCATCGCCAACGACCCGATCAACAGTGGTCGTGGTTTGCAGCTGCTGGCCAAGGCTGGTTTGATCACGCTGAAATCGGGCGTCGGCTACAAAGCCACCGAAGATGACATTGTCGCCAACCCGAAGAAGATCAAAATCCTCCAGGTCGAAGCCGTGCAATTGGTACGCGCCTATGACGACGCAGATCTGGTCCAGGGCTACCCGGCCTACATTCGTCTGGCGAAGACTTTCGATGCCGGTTCGGCGTTGCTGTTCGACGGTCTCGATCACAAGGAATACGTGATCCAGTTCGTCATCCAGCCGAAGAGCAAAACCGATCCGCGCCTGGTCAAATTCGTCGACATCTACCAGCATTCGCCGGTCGTTCGCGCGGCACTGGATAAGGCCCACGGCAAGCTGTATCAAGCCGGCTGGGAAAGCTGAGCATGACGGCCGCGATCCAACGGCGACTGGATATTCCAGAGCCACACAATGCTGAAAAAACCGAGCTGCACCCCGAGCTGAATCGTGCCCACGTACGCTTCATCGGTCTGGGCAAAACCTACAACGGTCGGCAAGGCCCGGTCGCCGCGTTGCAAGGCATCGATCTGGCGATTCAGCGCGGCGAAGTGTTCGGCATCATCGGCCGCAGCGGCGCTGGCAAGTCATCGCTGATCCGTACGATCAATCGTCTGGAACAGCCGACCTCGGGGCGCGTGCTGATCGATCAGGTCGACATCGGCGAGTTCGATGAAGACCGTCTTGTCGCCCTGCGCCGACGCATCGGCATGATCTTCCAGCACTTCAATCTGATGTCGGCCAAGACTGTTTGGCAGAACGTCGAACTGCCGCTGAAAGTCGCTGGCGTGCCGAAAGAGCAACGAGAAAAAAAGGTTCGCGAACTACTCGAACTGGTTGGCCTGCAGGAAAAGCACAAGGCTTATCCGGCGCAGCTCTCCGGCGGGCAGAAACAGCGTGTCGGTATTGCCCGGGCGTTGGTGCATGACCCGGATATTTTGCTCTGCGACGAGGCGACTTCGGCGCTCGATCCGGAGACCACCCAGTCGATCCTCGGCCTGCTGCGCGAGATCAATAAACGCCTGGGTCTGACCATCGTTCTGATTACTCATGAGATGGCAGTGATCCGCGAAATCTGCGACCGCGTCGTCGTGCTTGAGCACGGCCGCGTCGTCGAACAAGGCCCGGTGTGGGAAGTGTTCGGCAATCCGCAGCACGAGGTTAGCCAGACCTTGCTCGCGCCACTGCAACACGCGCTGCCGGAGGAGTTGCAAAGCCGTTTGCAGAAGCAGCCGCCCTCCTCCGACGCTGCTGTGGTGCTGCGCTTGCAATTCACCGGCAGCGCCAGTGATGAGCCGGATCTGGCGGCATTATTTGCTGCACTCGGTGGCCGGGTAAAGTTGCTACAGGGCGGCGTCGAACGGATTCAGGGGCATGCGTTGGGGCAACTGTTGCTGGCCGTCAGTGATTCAGCGTTCGGAGCCGAGCAATTGCGCGAACGCGCCGCACCGTGGGCGCAACGCGTGGAGGTATTGGGTTATGTGGTTTGATCGCTTGCTGCAGGGTTTCATCGACACGTTTTTGATGGTCGGCGTGTCGTCGCTGATAGCGCTGCTGGTGGGGATTCCCATGGCGGTGATTCTGGTCACAAGCGACAAGGGCGGGATCTATGAAGCGCCGGTACTCAACCGCGCCTTGGGCGCGTTCGTGAACCTGTTTCGCTCGATCCCGTTTTTGATTCTGATGGTCGCGCTGATTCCGTTTACCCGGTTGATTGTCGGAACGACCTACGGTGTCTGGGCCGCTGTTGTGCCGCTGACAATTGCCGCGACACCGTTCTTTGCGCGGATTGCCGAAGTGAGCCTGCGCGAGGTTGATCATGGCTTGATCGAGGCGGCGCAGGCGATGGGCTGCCGGCGTTGGCACATCGTCTGGCATGTGCTGTTGCCGGAGGCGCTGCCGGGGATTGTCGGCGGTTTCACGATTACGCTGGTGACGATGATCAACTCTTCGGCGATGGCCGGGGCGATTGGCGCTGGCGGGTTGGGAGATATCGCCTATCGCTACGGCTATCAGCGCTTTGACAGCCAGATCATGCTGACGGTGATTGTGTTGCTGGTGGCTCTGGTGGCGGTGATTCAGTTGGGTGGTGATCGGTTGGCGCGGGGGTTGAACAAGCGCTGAGCCGGGCCGGGCTCATGTAGCAACTTCACAACCGCTATCGCGAGCAGGCTCACTCCTACAGGGGAACGCATTTCAAATGCAGGAGTGAGCCTGCTCGCGAAGGGCTGCGCAGCAGCCCCGAACCCGATGGCGTATATTCGGCGAATCCCAACTGCCCGCGTATCCCGACCATGAAGCAGACCCCCAACGATCTCGAACAGATCACCGCCACCACCCTCGGCCACTACAACTCGGTGGCCGAAGACTTTCGTGAAGGCACCCGCGACCACGATGTCAGCCAGAACATCGATGCGTTGCTGCGGCATATTCAAGGTGTGGCGCCGTTCACGATTCTGGATTTCGGCTGCGGCCCGGGCCGCGATTTGCAAACGTTTACGCGCATGGGCCACATCGCAGTCGGCCTCGACGGTTCGCCAGAGTTTGCGCGAATGGCCCGTGAGGACAGTGGTTGCGAGGTGCTCCAACAGGACTTTCTGAAGCTCGATCTGCCGACTGAACGCTTCGACGGGATCTTCGCCAACGCGGTGCTTTTTCATGTGCCGTTGCAGGAATTGCCAAGGGTGCTCAAGCAACTGCATGGTGCGTTGAAACCCGGTGGCGTGTTATTCAGCTCCAATCCGCGTGGGGATAACCGTGAAGGCTGGAACGGGCCGCGTTATGGCTCGTATCACGATCTTGAGGCGTGGCGCGGGTTGTTGACGGCAGCGGGTTTTGCCGAGCTTGAGCATTACTATCGGCCGGCGGGGCTACCGCGCGAGCAGCAGCCTTGGTTGGCGAGTGTCTGGCGTAAATCCATGTAGTCAGTTCAGACGCCATCGCGAGCAGGCTCACTTCTACAGTTGGAATGCGTTCCCCTGTAGGAGTGAGCCTGCTCGCGATGAGCGCGAAGCGCTCGTTTTTACTGCGTCTCTTTTTTCGGCTCGCGAATCTTGTACCAGGCCACATACAGCGCCGGCAGGAACAGCAACGTCAGCAGCGTCGCCACCACGATCCCGCCAATCATCGCGTAGGCCATCGGCCCCCAGAACACTTCCCGGGCAATCGGGATCATGCCCATGCTCGCTGCGGCTGCGGTCAGCAGGATCGGTCGGCGCCGATGTTCGGTCGCTTCGACCACCGCATCCCACGGCGCATAACCTTTCTTCTCGAACTCATCGATCTGCGTCACCAGAATCACCGAGTTGCGGATGATGATGCCGATCAGCGCGAGAATCCCCAGAATCGCCACGAAACCCATCGGCGTACCGGTCGGCACCAACGCCAGTACCACGCCGATCAGCCCCAGCGGCGCGACACTCGCGACGAGGAACATCTTCTGCACGCTGTGCAACTGGATCATCAGGAACGTCGCCATCAAAAACAGCATCAACGGCAACACCTTGGCGATCGGCCCTTGGGCCTTGCCGCTCTCCTCGACCGTACCGCCAGTGGCGACTTTGTAGCCGACCGGGAGTTTTTCAGCGAAGGCATCAATCGAAGGCTTGAGGATTTTCACCAGATCGGTCGGCTGGATCTCGTCGCGCACCGAGGCCTTGATGGTGATGGTCGGCAAACGGTCGCGACGCCACACCAGCGGCTGCTCCAGTTCATAACGCACGGTGGCGAACGCCAGCAGCGGAATCGACGTGCCGCTCGGCGTGACGATCTGCAGGTTCTGCAGGGTTTCCGGCGTACCACGTTCGGAATCCACAGCGCGCCCGACCACGTTGATCAGGTAGATGTCGTCATCGACCTGGGTCAACGGCGAGCCACTGACGATGCTGTTCATCAGGTTCGCCACGTCTTCGGACGACAGCCCGAGTTGCCGCGCCTTGTCCTGGGCGATGTCGATGCGCAGGACTTTGCCCGGCTCGTTCCAGTCGTAGATGATCTCGCCGATGTGCGAGTTCTTGTCCAGTTCGGTCGCGAGATCAATGGCGTGTTTGCGCACCTGATCGATGTCCTTGCCACTGACCCGGTACTGAATCGGACGCCCCACCGGCGGGCCCATTTCCAGTGCTTGCACGTAACTGCCGATGCCGACGAAGTCCTTGTGCAGGCGTTCGCGCAGACGTTGGGTCAAGGCCTCACGGGCCTCGAAATCCTTGCTGACGATCACCAGTTGTGCGTAGTACGGGTTTTGCAATTGCTGGTCGAGCGGCAGGTAGAAACGGATCGCGCCCTGACCGATGTAGGTGCTCCAGCGCACAATGTCCGCGTCACCCTTGAGCGTCGCTTCGAGTTTGTCGACGGCTTTGCGGGTTTCGTCGATCGAGGCGTTTTGCGGCAGGTTCAGGTCGACGAGAATTTCCGGGCGGTCCGATGCCGGAAAGAACTGGTTCTGCACAAAGCGCATGCAAAAAATCGACAGGGCAAACAGCAGCACGGTGATACCGATCGCCCACCAGCGATTGCGCATCGCCCACAACAGACCGCCATTGAACGCACGCCCGACGCGACCCGGCTCGGCTTCATGGGGTTTCACGTTGGCGCTGAGAATGTGCACGCCGATCACCGGCGCGAAGAACACCGCCACAATCCACGACACAATCATGGCCACGGCAATCACCGCAAACAGCGTGTAGGTGTACTCACCGGCGGAACTGGCGTTGAGGCCGATCGGCACGAAACCGGCGACCGTCACCAGCGTCCCCGTTAGCATCGGGAACGCCGTCGAGGTGTAGGCGTACGTCGCGGCCTCCTCCTTGCTCTCGCCCATTTCCAGGCGCGTGACCATCATCTCCACGGTGATCATCGCGTCATCCACCAACAGGCCGAGGGCGATGATCAATGCGCCGAGGGAAATCCGCTGCATAGTGATGCCGCTGTATTCCATGAACACAAAGACCATCGCCAGCACCAGCGGAATCGAGCACGCCACCACCAGCCCGGCGCGCACACCGAGGCTGATAAAACTCACCACCAGCACGATAATCACCGCTTCGAACAGCGCGCTGGTGAAACCTCCAACAGCCTCTTCAACGACGACAGCCTGATCGGAAACGGTGTGCACGCCAACGCCCACCGGCAAGTCCGCGGTCAGTTGGTCGATGCGCGCATGCAAGGCCTTGCCGAACTCCTGGACGTTGCCACCCTTCTGCATGGCAATCGCCAGGCCGATGGCCGGTTTGCCGTCGAAGCGGAATTCCGGGGTCGCCGGATCTACGTAACCACGGCTGATCTCGGCGATGTCGGCCAGTCGATAGAAGCGGTCATTGAGCTTGAGGTTGACTTCGGCCAGATCCTTCTCCGAAGCAAACTGCCCGGAGGTGCGCACGGAAATCCGCTCGGGACCGGCCTCGATCACCCCCGCCGGAGTTACGGCGTTCTGCGATTGCAGGCTTTCCACTACCTGACGTTGATCGATGCCCAGTGCAGCGAGTTTGCGTGTGGAGAAATTCAGGTAAATCACTTCGTCCTGCTGGCCGACCATTTCGATCTTGCCCAGCCCTGGCACGTTGCGGATTTCGGCCCTGGCCTGTTCCACATAATCGCGCAGTTGGCGCATGGTCAGGCCATCGGCGGTAAACGCGTACACCGAGCCGAACACGTCACCGAACTCGTCGTTGAATCCCGGCCCCTGAATGCCTTGGGGAAACTGTCCGCGAATGTCATCGATCTTCTTGCGCACCTGGTACCAGATTTCCGGGATGTCCTTGGCGCTGGTGGTGTCGCGCAGGTACACGTACACCGTTGATTCGCCGGGGCGCGTGTAGCTTTTCACGTAGTCGAGGGAGTCGAGTTCTTCGAGTTTCTTCTCGATGCGGTCGGTGACCTGCTTGAGCGTTTCCTCTTGAGTCGCGCCCGGCCATTTGGTCTGGATGACCATGGTTTTGATGGTGAACGACGGATCTTCTTCGCGGCCCAGGTTGAAGTACGAAAAGACGCCCATCAGTAACGCAACGAACATCAGGTACCAGACGAATGACTGATGCTTGAGGGCCCATTCGGAGAGGTTGAAAGAGCCTTTCATTGACTGTCCTCGTCAAGTTTTACCGATTGTCCGGGTTTGAGGCTGTTGACGCCGGCGCTGACCACACGCTCGCCGTTCTTTACGCCGCCAGCCAGTACGACGCTGCTGTCGGTACGGCTGACGACGGTGACATCGCGGGGGCTGACGGTTTTGTTTTGCGTGTCGATGACCCAGATTCGCGCTTTGCCATCGACCTCCTGCAGCGCCGTCACGGGCAATTCGATTCGCGGCTTGATCGCCGAGCTGAGGGTCACGCTGATCGCTGTGCCGAGACGAAAGCCGTCCGGCGTATCGGCCAGGGTCAGACGGGCACGACGGGTGCGCGTGGCACTTTGCGCCTGCGGTTCGATTTCGCGGATGATCGCGGTGGTGTTGATGCTCGGGTCGAGTTGCGCGGCCACCGAGAACACCACATCACTGGGGATCTGATCGACCAGGGTGTCCGGCAGATCGATCACCGCTTCCTTGATGTCCGGTTGCGCCAGCGTCACCACTTGCTGGCCAGCCGTGACGACCTGCCCGGCCTCGGCGTTCCACGCGGTGACCACGGCACGGTGGTCGGCGCGCAGTTCGGTGTAGCCGAGTTGGTCCTTGCTCTGGTTGACCGCCGCGCGCGCCTGATCCAGCGAAGCCTGTGTGGTTTTCAGATCGGTGTTGGCGACGTCCAGTTGCGCCTGTGCACCGACACCGCGATCAAACAGCGCCTGCTGGCGGCGCGCATTGGCTTGTGCGTTGATCAATTGCGCCTGGATTTTCGCCAGATCGCCTTGCGCCGAACGCAATTGGTTCTGCTGGTCGGAAGGGTCGAGGGTGGCGAGCAACGTGCCTTTCTCGACCTCGGCCCCCACATCGACGTTACGGCTAGCGATGCGCCCGCCCACACGGAAACCGGTGTTGCTCTCATAGCGCGCCTGAATGCTGCCGGCGAAACGCCCGAGGTTTTCCTCGCTCAACGCTTCGACCTGGACTGACAGCACCGGGCGTACCGGCTCGGGCGGCGGTTCTTTCTTCGAACACGCAGCCAACATCACAGCAACGGGTAACAGCCACAGAGACTTCATGGCTGTACTCCCGGCTGCAAATCCTTGTAGGTGTTTTCGGCGATCTCGACTTTCATGCCCGGATGCAACAACTGCCCACCAGCGACGATGACTTTCTCGCCGCCCTTGAGCCCTTCGCTGATGATGACTTTGCCGGTCAGGTAGCGGCCGACCGTGACGTTGTGCAATTGCGCCTCGCCCTTGTCATCGACCATCCACACCGCCGTATCGCTGATGTTTTTCGTCAGCGCTGACCACGGCAACTCGACCGCCGACTTGCCCGAGCCTTTGGCCGTGGCGCTGACCACCGAACCGAGTTGCATGCCCGGCGGCAGCTTGTCGAGGGTGACTTTGACTTGCACGGTGCCGGATTGCGCCGACACCGCCGGGGTGATTTCGCGCACGGTGCCGGTGGTTTTGATCTCGGGGTTGTCGAGCAGGCTGACGGTGATCCTGTTGTCCGCAGGACGCTCGGCGAGCAGCGATTCATACACGTTGAACACCGCATCGCGGTCGCCATCGCGGGCCAGACTGAAGATCGGCGCGGTGGCCTGCACCACCTGGCCGACTTCGGCCTGACGCTCGGTGATGACGCCCGGCGCGTCAGCGATCAGTGAGGTGTAACTGAGTTGATCCTTGGCGTTCGCCAGTTGCGCCTGCGCCGCACTCAAGGCGCTCTGGCTGCTGCGCAACGCCGCTTGGGCGGAGTCGTATTCGCTTTGGCTGGTGTAGCCCTTGGGCAGGAGTTTCTGCTGGCGCACGAACGCCGCAGCGCTCTGTTTCACCCGCGCCTGTTCGGCCACAACCTGGGCCTGGGCGGAATCGACGTTGGTCTGCAAGTCTTTAGGGTCGAGTTTGGCCAGCACCTGTCTGGCCGTGACGCGGTCGCCGACGTCGACCATACGCTGGATGATCTTGCCGCCAACACGGAACGACAACTCCGTCTGCACGCGCGCCTGCACGTCACCGGTCAATGTCACCGAAGCCGCGTAATCCGCGGGTTTCACTTCCTGTACGAAGACCCTGGGCAAATATTCCTCAGGGGCTTTTTTTTCGCCGCAGGCGGTCACCAAGGTGAACAGACTCAGCATGACCGCTGTTTTCAAACCGGGACTCGCCATGCAGACTCCTTCCTGTGTACGAACGTGCAAGTGACGATACGACTGTGAGCTTAGAACAGGGTTCCGCCTTCGCCTGCGCGATCACAATATTTCCCCGTAGGAGCTGCCGCAGGCTGCGATTTTTTGATGTTTTTTTAGAAGATCAAAAGATCGCAGCCTGCGGCAGCTCCTACAATGGGCGCCTGAAGAGAAGGAATTCCATGCTCAACACCCTGGCAGTGGCCAATTACCGCTCGATCAATAAATTGGTGATCCCGCTCGGCCGGCTGAACCTGATCACCGGCCCCAACGGCAGCGGCAAGTCCAATCTTTACCGGGCCTTGCGCCTGCTGGCGGAAACCGCTCAGGGCGGCGTAGTCAATGCGCTGGCCCGTGAGGGTGGCCTGGATTCGACGTTCTGGGCCGGGCCGGAAAGCATCAGCCGGCGCATGCGCAACGGCGAAGTGCCGATTCAGTCGACGGTGCGTCAGGGTGTGAAGCGATTGCGCCTGGGGTTCGCCGGGGAGGATTTCAGCTACTCGATCAGCCTCGGTCTGCCCGACTCCAACGGGCACTTCATGGTGCCCGAACATTCGCGCCCCATTCCCTCGCGCTTCAGCCTCGACCCGCAGATCAAGCGCGAATGCATCTGGGCCGGCGCGCTCTACCGTCCCGCCAGCCTGCTGGTGGATCGTGACGGGCCGATGATCCGCGCACGCGCCGAACGCAAATGGGATGTGCTGGCGCAACACACGCCCAACTTCGACAGCCTGTTCGACCAGGTCGGCAGCCTGCGCAGCTCGCCGGAAGTGTTCCAGATGCGCGAGTTCATTCGTCGCTGGCGTTTCTACGATCACTTTCGCAGCGACGCCGACGCGCCGGTGCGTCAACCGCAACTGGGTACGCGCACGCCAGTGCTGCATCATGACGGCCGGGATCTGGCGGCGGCGTTGCAGACCATCATCGAGATTGGTGATGGCGACGCGATGCGTGCGGCAATTACCGATGCGTTTCCTGGCGCACGCGTGCATATCGAAGCGCAGGCCGGTGGACGCTTTGCCATCGAGTTCTATCAGGAAGGTTTGTTGCGGCCGCTATCGGCAGCGGAGTTGTCGGACGGGACGTTGCGCTATCTGCTGCTCGTCGCGGCGTTGCTGACGCCGAGACCGCCATCGCTGATGGTACTGAACGAGCCGGAAACCAGTCTGCATCCGGATCTGTTGCCGGCACTGGCGCGGTTGATCATTCGTGCGTCTGAGCAATGTCAGGTGTGGGTGGTGTCCCATGCGCGGCGGTTGATTTCGGCGTTGCAGGAGGACCCGGAGTGCAATTGCATCGTGTTGGAGAAAACCCTGGGGCAGACCGGTATTGTCGGGCAGCGGGTGCTGGATGAGCCGGCGTGGAACTGGCCGGATTGAGCGTTCCAGGCAAAAGCCCCTCACCCTAACCCTCTCCCTGAGGGAGAGGGGACTGATTGGGGGATGCTCAAGAGTGACGCCGACGTGAAAATGCTTCTGTGAATCCACAATCGACTCGTTTCCGCAGGTCAATGTCTGATGCAAGACACCTCGGTCGGCTCCCTCTCCCTTCAGGAGAGGGGACTGATTGGGAGATGCTGTTGAATTACGCCGACCTGAAAATGACTCTGTGAATCCATAATCGACTCTGTTTGTCAGGTCGATGTCTGATGCAAGACACCTCGGTCGGCCCCCTCTCCCTCCGGGAGAGGGCTGGGGTGAGGGATTGCCCTTGAGCCTCACCACCGACCTGACAGACAATCACCCCTGCCACTTGCCACCCTCGACAATCACGCTCTCAGGCTTGGTGTCATCGCTCAATTCTTTACGCACATATTGGTCATACAGCTTGAGCAGATACTTCTCCTCGCCCAGTTTGGTCAACTCGGTATTCACCCAGTCACGCAGTTCGATATTGCCCTTCTTCACCGCCGGCGCAATCGGTGCTTCGGCACCCAGTTTGTCTTCCAGCACGCGATAGCCCGGGTTCTGCTTGGCCCAGCTGAACAGCACCAGATTGTCCTGCGCGTAGGCATCGCCACGCCCGTTGGCGAGAGCTTGCAGTGATTCAGAGTTCTTCTCGAACTTCAGCAGTTTCCAGTCCGGGTGATTCTTGGTCAGCCAGATATCAGCGGTGGTGCCCGTGGTGACGATGGTGGTGCGGGTCGCCAGATCATCCAGGTTTTGCACCGAGCTGCTTTGCGGCACCAACGCCTGCACCGCAACCTTGAGATTCGGGTTGGTGAATTCCACCGCTTCCTTGCGCTCAGGCGTGACGGTCATGTTGGCGAGGATCAGGTCGACCTTGTCGCTTTGCAGGAACGGGATGCGGCTCGCCGGTTCAACCGCGACGAATTCGACTTTGTTTTCATCGCCGAGCAGATCCTTGGCGAAACGCCGGCCGATATCAGTATCAAAGCCGACGTAGCGCCCGGCCTCATCGACAAAACCGAACGGTGGCTTGTCGGTGAAGACGCCGACAATCAATTTGTCGCGAGCCTTGATCTTGTCCAGATAACCGGCCGGCGCGGTGCTTTCGCTGGCGACTTTCGGTTTTGGCGGTTCTTCGGTCTTGCTGCAACCAGCAAGCAAGGCGAGGCTGAGCAGGGGCAGTAAAAAAGCGGCAGTTTTCATAGCAGTTCCAGTTCCTTTGTCGGATTCGTTTTTGGCAGTGTTGCAACGAAGGAGAACTTCTCCAGAAACTGCTGCGCGCGTGCGGTTTGCGGGTTCGTAAAGAAAATCTCGGGCGGGTTCTGCTCAAGGATGCGCCCGGCATCCATGAACACGATGCGGTCGGCCACCGCGCGGGCGAAGGCCATTTCATGGGTGACGATCAGCAGGGTCATGCCCTCACGAGCGAGGCCCTGAATGACCTGCAAAACTTCCTTGACCATCTCCGGATCAAGGGCGGCGGTGACTTCGTCGAAGAGCATCACCCGTGGGTTCATGCACAACGAGCGGATGATGGCGATGCGTTGCTGCTGGCCGCCGGAGAGCTGACGCGGGAAGGCATCGCGCTTGTCCGCCAGACCCACGCGTTCGAGCAAGGCTTCGGCTTGTTGCTGCGCTTCGCGGCGTTGACGCTTCTGCACCTTGACTGGGCCAAGCAGCAGATTGTCGAGCACGCTCATATGCGGGAACAGGTGATAACTTTGAAAGACCATGCCGATCTGCTGACGTATCTCGCGCCAGTCAGTGGACTTGCCGAGCAGCTCACGGCCGAGAAATTTCAGGCTGCCGCTGTGCGCCTCTTCCAGGCCATTGAGGCAACGCAACAAGGTACTTTTGCCGCAACCGCTAGGGCCGAGGATGACGATCACTTCACCACTCTGCACCTGCAGGTCGATGCCGTTGAGCACCTGCTGTTCGCCATAGAATTTGTTGAAGCCGTGAAATTCGATCAATGCGCTCATGCTTGCGTCCAGCGCCGCTCCAGCACGCGCGAGGCGGCCGACAGCGGGTAGCAGATGAAAAAGAAAAACAGAAACAGCACGCCGTAGATCAGCACTGATTCGTAGGTGCGTTCGATGATCTGCTGGCCGACCTTGATCACATCCACCACGCCAATCAGCACCGCCAGCGAGCTGGTCTTGATGATTCGCGTATAGACGTTGATGGTCGGTGGCGTCATGCGTTTCAGCGCTTGTGGCAGCAGCACGTAGCCGTAGAGCTGCGCGGCGTTCAGGCCAATCGACAGGCCTGCTTCACGCTGCCCGCGCGGCAACGAATGCAGCGCACCGCGCGCCACTTCGCCGACCTCACTCGCGCCCCACAGCGACAGCACCAGCACCGCGCACCAGAAGCTCGGAATGCTCAGACCGAAGAAAATCGGCAAGCCGAAGAACAACAGGTACAACCAGACCAGCACCGGAATCGCCCGGAACAGCTCCAGATACACCCGCAGGATCGCGTTCAGCCACGTCACGTTGAGCGTGCGCAACACGCCGTAAAGCACGCCGCCGACAGTGCTGATGGCAATGCTCAGAAACGAGATCGACAGGGTTTGTCCCGCGCCCTTGGCCAATTGCGGCAACGACACCCAGAGCAATTCAAGACCCGAACTGGCCATGCTGGAGCCTCCTTTCCAGACGGCTGAGCAGCAGCGACAGCGGCAGGAATAGCAGCACGCAGATCAGCGTCAGCACGGCGAGCATTTCGTAGGTTTTGTAATAGAGCGCGATGTAGCTTTTGGTGGTGTAGAGAATTTCCGGCACCGCCACCGCCGAGACCACGGTGGTTTCCTTGAGCAGGAAAATGAAATTGGCGAACAGCGACGGCAGGCTGAGGATCCCCGCTTGCGGCAGGATCACATAGCGCAGCAACTGGCCGTGGGACAGGCCGATGGAGCGCCCGGATTCCAGTTGCGCCTGCGGCACCGCATCGACGCCGGCGCGCAGCACTTCGGTGAGGTAAGCGCCGCCGAGGAAGGTCATGGTGATGATCGCGGCGGTGAAACCGGAAACCTGGATACCCACGGCCGGCAAGGCGAAGTAGACGAAAAACAACTGGATCAGCAGTGGTGTGTTGCGCGCCAGTTCCACATACAGGCCGACCAGTTTTTGCAGGTAAGGCGTGCGGAACACCAGAATCGTCGCGTTGATCAGCGCCACCAGCAACGAGGTGCCAATGGCGATAAAACCGACCTGCAGCGTCACGCCCACGGCTTTGAGAAACGCCGGCAGGGTGCTGAGGATAAATGCGTAATCGAAGGTCATGAAACGTCCTGAACGCCGCTCGGTAAGCGGCGGTGATGCAGTCCATGGGCAGCGGATGGCTGTCCGACGAGCATCGACTTTATAGGTATAAAAACCAGAATTTAAATACCGTTAAAGCATATTGATATCACCCAAAAAACTAACCTGTGGATTTGCCGGGAAGGAATAAGAAGGCTATTTTTCTTTGCGCTGTAGGACGGATCTTTTTTTCACGAAAGCCCTCCAAGGACGAACAGCTTTTGGCCAGACTCCCCTGGCCAAACTCATAACAAGGAAGAGAACATGGACGTAAAAGTGCCGCAGCGACTGGATCCGCAGGAGATTGTGAAATTGTTGGTGGCGTTGCGCCGGGCGTTGAAGGCCACAGCGTAAATCAAAAGCCCCTCACCCCAGCCCTCTCCCGGAGGGAGAGGGCTGGGGTGAGGTGTCTTACGTCAAACATCGACCTGAAAGATCGAGTCGCTTATGGATTCGGCAGAGATCTTTCACATCGGCGTACCTCTACAGCATCCCCCAATCAGTCCCCTCTCCCTCTAGGAGAGGCAGCCGACCGAGGTGTCTTGCGTCAAACATCGACCTGAAAGATCGAGTCGATTATGGATTCGGCAGAATCTTTCAAGTCGGTGTACTTCTACAGCATCCCCCGATCAGTCCCCTCTCCCTCCGGGAGAGGGCTAGGGTGAGGGGCTTTTCAACGCACACACAAAAACGCCGATGACCATCACTGGCCATCGGCGTTTTCACACCTTGAAGGGGTTTACTCAAGCGTCAGATCAGAACGCCGGCAATACCGCGCCGTTGTACTTCTTCTCGATGAACGCTTTGACTTCCGGGCTGGTCAGGGCTTTGGCCAGTTTCTGGATCGCGTCGCTGTTCTTGTTGTCCTCACGGGCCACCAGGAAGTTCACGTATGGCGAGTCAGCGCCTTCAATCACCAGCGCATCTTTCTGCGGGTTCAACTTGGCTTCCAGCGCATAGTTGGTGTTGATCATGTCCAGATCAACTTCCTTCAGAACGCGTGGCAGCAGCGCCGATTCCAGTTCCTTGAACTTGAAGTTGTGCGGGTTCTTGGCGATGTCTTTCGGCGTTGCCAGAGCGTTTTTCGGGTCTTTCAGCTCGATCAGGCCAGCCTTCTGCAGCAGGATCAGTGCGCGGCCGCTGTTGCTGCCTTCGTTCGGGATCGCGATGGTCGCGCCGTCCGGCAGTTCTGCCAGGGTCTTGTACTTGCTCGAGTAGCCACCGAACGGTTCAACGTGCACGCCCTGCACGGTCACCAGGTACTTGGACTTGTCGTCCTTGTATTTGCCCTGGTTGAAGCTGTTCAGGTACGGCAGGGTCTGGAAGTAGTTGGCATCCAGACGTTTCTCGCCCACTTGTACGTTCGGCTGAACGTAGTCGGTGAACACTTTGATTTCCAGATCCACGCCTTCTTTGGCCAGGGTCGGTTTGATCAGCTCGAGGATTTCAGCGTGCGGAACCGGGGTCGCGGCAACCACCAGTTTCTCGCCGGCATTGGCCAGGGAAGCAGTCAGAGCAGCCGCCAATGCGGTAAACAACAGAACCTTTTTCATGCAGTGTCCTTATCGAAAATCACGGTCGTCATCGACGACGGCATTAATACGTGTGCCAGTGAAGTGATATCGCTGGCGTGGGTCGGACAATACCGGGATTTTTTATTCCCGGACAATAACGTTTATTCACGTTGTTATTCCATTTTGCTCATACACGCAGGCTAGACATGTAGGAGCTGCCGCAGGCTGCGATCTTTTGATTTTCAACAAGTTAAAACGTTGAAAAGCAAGATCAAAGGATCGCAGGCTTCGCCAGCTCCTACAGGAGGCCGGTGTTTTTCAGCAGTTGCTTGAGGGCGGCCTGGTCGGTTGTGGTGCCAGTGGAGATGATGTGGTTGATCTGGGCCTCGATCTGGGTCAGTAGCGGCGGCAGATTCAGGTGCTCCGGCAGAATCTCGTCGCCGGTACTCACCAGCAAGGCAAAGTGAATGACGTTTTCCAGCTCGCGGGTGTTGCCCGGCCAGCTGTGCTGTTCGAGCACGTGCTGCGCCGCTTCGCTGATCAGCGGCACCGGCAGATCCAGACGCTGGCTGTAGATGCCGAGAAAATACTCTGCCAGCGAGAGGATATCGCCGGTGCGCGCGCGCAAGGCCGGCAGTTCGAGATGGCCTTCGCTGAGGTAGTGATAGAGCCGCTCGTGGAATTTCCCGGCATCCACCGCTTGTGCCAGATCAATGCTGGTGGCGGCGACCAGACGCACGTCGACCGGACTCGGCTGATGTGCACCGACACGGGTGACTTCGTGGTTCTCCAACGCGGCGAGCAATTTGATCTGGATTGGCAGCGGCAAGTCGCCGATTTCATCGAGGTACAAGGTGCCGCCATTGGCCGAACCGAACCATCCGGCGCGACTGCTGGCTGAACCGCTGTAGGTGCCAGCGGCATAGCCGAAGAGTTCGGCGTCGGCGTAAGTCGGGCTGATGGCGCCGCAATTGACCGAGACGAATAAGCCGCTGCGATCACTGGCGCGATGGATGTGCCGGGCGAGCAGCTCTTTACCCGTCCCCGTCTCACCGCGAATCAATACTGAAATCGAACGCGGGGCTAACTGCTCCAATTCTTCGCGCAACTGACGCGAGCGCGGGTCGACAAACACCAGCGCTTTGGCGCGAATGCTCAGGGGACTTTTTTCAGCGTCGGGAAAGGTCAGCAATGGCTGACCGAAAGTTTCGAAACTCATGGCAGACTCCCGCCCAAAACCGCCGGCAGACGGGGGCGTTGAAAGAAATAAAAATCAGGCGCGGCGGCGGGCGTGGTGTTCCATGCGGTTTTGCAGGCGATAGAGATAGGCAAAACCCTGCTCCCAACGCTGATGCCCGGACTTCACATTGATGTGCCCGGCACCGGCAAGAATTCCCGCCTCGGCGCCCCAGTTGCGCGCCAGCTCCATGGCACGCGGCGCACTCACCGCGGCATCGTTGTCGGAGCTGACCACTTGGCTCGGGAATGGCAGCAAATCAGTCGGGATCGGTGCGAAATTGCGCAGCGCGGGTGCGCAGGCCGGGCGCTCGACATCGGCCGGCGCGACCAGCAAGGCGCCGCGCACCTGACGCAGATGTTGCAGCGGCGCAGTGGCAGCCCAGTGGGCAACGGTGATGCAGCCGAGGCTGTGGGCGATCAGGATCACCGGCGTACTGTCGGCGGCGATCGCCTCGGCCAGGGCCGCGACCCAGTCTTCGCGACGCGGCGTCAGCCAATCGGCCTGCTCGACCCGCGCGCTGTTCGGCAGGCTGTTCTGCCAGTGGCTTTGCCAATGATCTTCTGGCGATCCTTGCCAGCCCGGCACAATCAGGTAGCGGATTGATTCGTTGCGCATGGGGAGCTCTCCTGCGTCGTGTCTGTTCCTGAACAAGTATAGGGAGGGGATTTATATTCGTTAAGGAATAAGAAGCTATTTATTAAGATCTGAATTGCATATACAAAACCCTATGCAGGAGCTGCCGAAGGCTGCGATCTTTTGATCTTGTTTTTTAAAAATCAAAATCAACAGATCGCAGCCTTCGGCAGCTCCTACAGGGTTGGTGTTTGACCAATAAAAAAAGGGCCGCACCCTGCCAAGGAGACGGCCCCGGAAAAACGTAAATTCTGTTAACGCGCAGTAATCACCGACAACTTGGTAATCCCCGCCCGCTCGATCGAAGCCATGGCTCGCGCCACTTCGCCGTAGTTCACCCCGTCATCCGCCTGCAACTGCACGCGCACTTCCGGGTCCTTGGCCTTGGCCGACTTGAGGTTGAATTCCAGCAGGTCCGGCTGAATCTCATCCTTGTTGATAAACAGCTTGCCGGCGCCGTCGATGCTCACCACCAGCGGATCCTTCTGTTCGACCGGCGCCACCGCTTCGGTCTTCGGCAGGTTGATCGGGATCGCGTTGGTCAGCAGCGGTGCGGTGACGATAAACACCACCAGCAGCACCAGCATCACATCCACCAGCGGTGTCACGTTGATCTCGCTGAGCACCTCGTCACTGTCTTGCGTGGAGAAGGCCATATCAGGACGCCTCCTTCACTTTTGTCGCGTTGCCCGGCGCTGCAACCTTATGCGCGGTCGGGTGAATCAACACGCGGAACGCACTCTTCTGCGCCAGGCTGTAAAAGTCGTGGGCGAAGTCATCCAGATCCGCCGCCGTCAGTTTCAACCGACGCAAAAAGTAGTTGTAAACCAGCACCGCCGGCACCGCGACGGCGATCCCCACACCGGTGGCGACCAGTGCCGCACCGATTGGGCCGGCGACTGTTTCCAGGCTTGCCGAACCCGCTGCGCTGATGCCTTTCAACGCTTCCATGATTCCCCACACCGTGCCGAACAAACCAATGAACGGCGAGGTGCTGCCGATACTCGCAACCACGGCCAGACCGGTTTCCAGCGAACGGCGTTCGCGGACAATCTGCTGACGCAGAGCGCGCTCCAGTCGATCCTGATGATTGATCGCCTGGCTCAAATCATTGGCCTGCGGCGCCTCGCCCACCTGAATCGCCGCGTAACCGGCCTGTGCTACTCGCGCGGCTGCACCGGGTTGGGTCTCGCTCAATTCAGCGGCGGAATCAAGACTCGACGCCGCCCAGAAGCGTTTATGAAAGCGCCGATCCTGCGCCTTCAAACGACCGAACTGCACAGCCTTGAGCAATGCCAGGCCCCAGGTGGCGACGGAAAATACCACCAGCAGCCAGATCACCGCGCTTTCGATGGATTCCAGTGGAGATGCCAGTAACGTCATGATGATTCCCTCGTGTAAACGTTTCGCGCGAATTTGGTTTCGGTTTAATGAATCTTGAAATCGATGGGCACGCTGACCCAGCCATCCTGGGCGACATCACCCTGCTTGGCCGGGACGAAACTCCAACGTTTCACGGCGTTGAGTGCCGCGTCGTCGAGCTGTTGCCGGCCACTGCTTTTGGCAATCTGGATCTCGCCCGGTTTACCGCTGGCAAGCACATGTACGCGCAGCAACACCGTGCCCTCCCAACCGCGACGCTGGGCCAGCGACGGGTATTCCGGCGCGGGGTTTTTCAGGTACGCAGCATTCGCTGAAGCCGGGGTTACCGGTGCCGGCGCGGGAGGCGCAGGTGGCGCTGGCGCTGCAACCGGAGCGGCCGGTTGTGGCGGCGCCGGTGGTTGCTCGACCGCTTTCGGTGCTGGTTTAGGTGCCTGTTTAACCACCGGTTTGGGTTTCGGAACCGGTTTGGGTGGCGGTGGCTTTACCGCCAGTTCGTCTTCCACTGGCGGTGGTGGTTCAACCACTGGCGCAGGTGGCGGCGGCTCGACAACCGGTGGCGCCGGCGGTGCCGGGCGCGAGAACTCGATGGTCATCGGCGGAATTTCCGGCGGCACGATCGGCAGCACCGGCGTCGGCTTCTGGCTGATCCAGTAGATCACCGCGCCATGCGCCAACAACGCCAGCAAGCCAAGCAGAATCGCCTCGCGACGGCTCAAGATGCCTTTCGGTGCACGCTGCAAACGCAACTGCCCCAGCGGCACACGATGCGGCCGGCCGAGATCGACCAGCTCGCCACTCGGCGTCTGACGCCACAGCAATTGCTCTGTGCTGGCGGCGGTCTGGACATTGCCCATTGATTCACTCCCTGCGGTCTTTTTGCGTTCTCTACAAAAACTGTCGATCAACCGCTTGTTGAATCCCCCACGGCAGATCGACGGATGAATCATTGGGCTTGGCGCTTATCTCCGAAAGTAATCTTTAACGTTATGCATAGGCTTTTATGGAATATATAAATTGATCAATTCCACCAAAGCCACGTGCCACGTGGGCTGCAGCGACAGGTGAAAAAATGCATGCTTTTCAGGCATTAAAAGTATTCATGCAACGCATCAACAACGACTGACACGGTTTTGCAGGACGACTGATACCAAGTAGATAATTGATGATAATTTTTCCTGAATAACAAAAAAGGCCGGAGCACTTTCGTGCACCGGCCTTTTAAATTTTTAAACAAGACTACTGTTTGACGAATTCCCCGCCCAGGGTCACCACATCACCATCGAAGTTTGTACGGGAGCCGGCAGCGCGCAATTTTGCGTAGTTATGATCCGGCGAAAACAGTGTCCATGTCTGATAACCGCTATTACCATTCTGAGCAAGTACTGCAATGGTGGTCGGGTTACCGGTACTGTTCTGGAAATGGTAGTTTCCATAACGGATGTCGTAATTCACGCCACCCTGACTCAATGTTCCGCTGAACGAGCCGTTGGAATCATTACCATCGGTAATCACCAGCTTGGCGCCAGAGTTGGAATTTAGATAAGTGCCATTAATGCTCGACATGATGCGACTTCCTTTATCGTTGGGATAAGTGTCTTCCGATGAGAGCAAGTTTCCTCCTGGAAACTCACGACTCAGAGAATGGTTCGACATTCCCCTGCTGTCCATGTGAGCAACTAACTAAATTGCAATAAGTACTGTTCGAGTTACTCATAACTTATTGCCAATCAGTCGAACATTAATTCCAAATCAACTAACGGCTGGCGTTGGTCTGTTGCACACCGATGGCAGGCGCAATCACCGCCGTTTCCGAACGTGGCGTGCCGACGGGCACCCAGTCATAACTCACAGGCAGCGCGCGATACACCCAGTTGCTGATGGCGTCGCTGCCCGGCGCCTTGCCGAGGTACGGGCTGACGTATTCCCAGACGTTTTCGCCGCCGGCCGTGACCTGGAAAAACCGCCCGTTCATGCCTTCGTCGATCAACGTATTGCCGTTGGGCAAACGTCGCGCGCTGCTGATGAACGAGCTGTAAAACGCCCACCCCGGCTGCTTCGAATTCGCCGCGCTGTACTGCCAGACAATTTCATTTTTGACCGGGTCGATTTCCAGCACCCGCGAACCGGAAATCAGCCCAAGGGTGACATTGGGATAACCCGCCGAGCCTTGGTTATCGAACACCAGCACATTGCCCGCGCCAGGCAGTCCGGCAGGAATGATGTGGGCGTCATGCTGGCCGACAAACTGATCCACGGGACGCGGCAAGGTCCGCGCGGTTTTCGGGCTGGCCAATGGCAGGTTCGGCCCCAGACGCCAGACCACTTTGCCGCTGGCTTTATCGATGATCGCGATGAAGTTGGCGTTGCGTGAATCGAACAACAGATTGTCCGGATTGAAACGCTTGTCGCCGGCATCGAACCACTTGTTCGGCCCGACCACACTGAGGTTGTTGATGTGCAGGTAGTCGGCGTCCTCACTCGCCCGCACCAGCTTCAATTGCGCGGGCGTGAAGCCGAATTCGTCGAGGTGTTCCGAGGCCAGCCACTGCCATTTCACCGCACCGTCGGGACTGACTTCATAGATCGCATCGTCAATCACCTCGGGGACTTTGAAGCCTTTGACCTTGTGCACCTTGTTCGCCAGAACAACGGTGTTGCCGTTGCTCAAACGACGCTGATCATGATGCTGCTGTGCCGCGCCACCGGGTGCCTTGTCGCCCCACTGCCAGACCACTTTGCCGTTCCAGTCCAGTTCACCAACGCTCTGATTGCCCAGACCATTACCGGCAGAACCGAGCTTGCCGGGGTCCTTGTCACTCAGTTGCAGCAGCACGTGGCCACGTTCGCCACCGACCAGTTTCGGGTCGATGATCGCGGACGGGAAACCGGCCTGCGGCCAGCTCTTGACCTCGTTGCCATTCATGTCGATCAGGTGCGTCTGCTTGTCAGCGCCGCTGAAAATCACGTACTGATTGAAGGCTTTGTCCGGGTCGTAACGGGTGACACCGGTCGGGTAAACGCTCGGTGCGGCGAAGGCGCCCGCGCTAAACACCGCGCCGGACAACAACAGCGGAAAAGCCGTTTTGATACGCAACATGATGCAGCTCCTTGAGTGACGAATCAGAAGTCGTAGCGACCGGTGACGCCGAGGGTGCGCGGAGTCCCGAGCAGGCCTTCATAGCCGCCGTTGCCGCCCGTCCACAGGGTCGTGTAATAGGTTTTGTCGAAGGCGTTTTTCAGCCACAGCGAGATGTCCCACTGACCCTGATTGAAGTCGCCGCGCAGGCCGGTGGAGAGGTTGACCACTGCGTAGCTCGGGATCTGTCCGTAATCGGAATCCTCGACCGTGCCCACCGCTTTCGAGCGGAAGGCGTAGCTGCCGGTGACGTACGGTTCAAAGCCGTTATCGAGATTCCATTTGTATTCGCCGTTGGCGTTACCGATCCATTTCGAAGCACCGACCACTTGATGGCCGCTAAGGTCGCAAGAGGCTGGAGCCCCTGGCGCCTGGCTGATTTCCGGCGGGCACGGCGCATCTTTGTACGAGAGGTAGCTGACGTCGTTGTACGAACCGTTGAAGTTCAGGGTCAGGCCACGCAGCGGGACGATCGTGCTTTCAAACTCGACGCCGCGCGAGCGCACGGAACCGGCGTTGGTCAGGTACTGCACGCGGTTGACGTCGTCGTAGGCGTTGGTCTGGTAGGCGTTGACCTGGGTCCAGAACACGTTGGCATTGAGTTGCAGGCGGTGATCCCACAGGGTGCTTTTGAAACCGAGTTCGGCGTTGTTGGCGCGCTCAGTGCCAATCAAAAGTGAATCGGCACCCGCCGTCGGTGCAGAGCCGACAGCGAGGTTAACGCCGCCGGATTTCTCGCCGTGGGATAACGTCGCGTAGCCGAGCACATCGTCAGTGATGCGATAGCTGAGGTTGAGCAATCCGCTAGGGCTGGAACTGTACTGATTGAGATCGCCGGAATCGTAAGCGCCGGTACGACCGCGCCGCGCGGTGGCGGCAGCACCGGTGACTGCCGCGCCACCGACCGGCGCATCACGCGTTACCCACGCGGATTTTTCTTCATAGGTGCCGCGTACGCCGGCAGTGAAATCCAGACGCTCGGTGAGGTGCCAGGTGCCTTGTGCGAACAGCGCGAAACTGTCGGTCTTGATGTGGCCGTTGCCGACACTGCCGACATTGGCCAACGCGCCACGCGGTGTGCCGTTCCAGATGTCGGCTTGCGGGCCGTAATAGGCGAAGGATTTGTTATCCAGGTCCGAGCCGAAGTAGTAGGCGCCAACCACGTAATCGAAGAACTCGCCCTTGGGCGAAGCCAAGCGAAATTCCTGCGAATACTGTTTGTCCTCCACCGACACACCGGCGTTGTAGGTCGCCGGAACATTGAGACCGTCGTCATTTTTCGGGGTGAAATTCCAGAAGCGATACGAGCTGATCGAGGTCAGGGTGAAGTCGCTTGGCAGCGTCCAGTTGGCCTCGACTGAGGTACCTCCCTGATGCACGGTGACGTGCTGGTCGTTGTCCAGATTGACCTTGCGGTGCGAGCCGTTGACCAGCGTTGCGCCAGCGGCAGCCGCGCGCGCCGAGTAAAGATTGACGCCGTTGATGGTCGGCCCGGTGTTGTACAGCACGCGGGTACCGGCGCTGGAATCCTCTTCGTTGTAGTCGCCAATCCAGCGCAGATTAAAGTCTTCGTTAGGCTTGAATAACAGCTGTGCACGAAAGCCTTCGCGCGAGCCGCCGTTCAGATCATGGCCGTTGTATTCGTTCTTGATATCGCCGTCGCTACGGGTGCGATAAGCGGAAAAACGCCCGGCCAATTCATCGTTGAGCGGTCCGGAAATCGTGCCTTTGGTTTGGAAATAACCGTCTTCGCCAACCGAGGTTTCGATGCTGCGCTCAGGCGTGAAGGTCGGCGCGCGGGTGCTGATGTTGATCACCCCGGCGGTGGTGTTTTTGCCGAACAGCGTGCCCTGCGGCCCACGCAAGACTTCGAGCTGTTCGATGTCCATCAAGTCGAACACCGCCATGCCCGGGCGACCCAGATAGACGTTGTCGATGTACAGCCCGACGCTACCTTCGAGACCATCGCTCGCCGGGTTATTGCCCAGACCGCGGATCGACACGCTGGACTGCCGCGCATGCATGTAAGCGACGTTGACGCTCGGCACCAATTGCTGCAAATCCTGAATCCGGTAAACCCGCTGCATCTCCAGATTCTGGCCGCTGACCACGCTCATCGGCGTTGGCACATCTTGCGAACTTTCTTCCCGACGGCGAGTGGTCACGGTGACCGTTTCCAACTGCGAACTGTTGGCCGCCGGTTTGCCTGCGGGTACCGGCGTTGGCACTTGCGTTTCCGCCGCGTAGCTATGAGTCCAGCTGGCGCTCCCTGCCAGCAACAGGGCCAGAGGCAGGCGTTTGAGCCGTCGTGGCGTTAGGGGTGACGCAAGGTTCAACGGACTCATGGCGCGGCTCCTGGTCAAAAAACACACAGACATCTTCAGCGCTGCATATTCTTTTAAGTTATTTATTTATGGATTTACAAATATTTACTGCATAAGAGATTGCCTTTATAAGGAGTCGACCTAATGCATATCCAATGCATTTCCCGGATATTTTTTATGTGAAAAATGCATATCGACTTGCGCCAACTTCGTCACTTCATCGCCTTGGCTGAACAACGCAGCTTCGTCGCCGGCGCGCAGGCGGTGAACCTGTCGCAGTCCGCCTTCAGCCGCAGCATTCAGGCGCTGGAGCACAGCGTCGGCTGCCAGTTGGTTGATCGCGGGCGCAAGGAATTACCGCCGACCAAACAGGGCCAGGTGCTGCTCGAACATGCACGGCGACTGGTCAGTGGCGCGCAGCAGATGGCGAACGAGATCAGCCAGTTCAATGGGCTGGAGGCCGGGGAATTGCGTTTCGGTTGTGGACCGGCGCCGGCGGCCGGTTTGATCCCGCGCGCGATTGGCAGCTTTATCGGTCGCTACCCGAAAGCGCGGGTGCAGTTTCAGGTTGATGATTGGCAGAGTCTGAGCAAGCGACTGATGAGCGAGGAATTCGAATTCTTTGTCGCGGACACACGCTACTTCGAGGCGGATCCGGATTATCTGACGCACCGGCTGCGACCGCGCAAATGGCATTTCTGTTGCCGTGCCGGGCATCCGCTGGCGGGTTTCGATAAGGTCAGCGCCGAGCAGTTGATGAGCTATCCGCTGGCGGTGAGTATTCGGCCGCCAAACTTGCGCAAGGTCATCGTTGACCTCAGTGGGCGGCCGGATTTCACCCCGAATGTCGAATGTGAAAACAGCTCGAGTCTGCTCAGTGTGGTGCTGCGCTCGGATGCGATCGGGATTGTCGGGGCGTATTCGGATGCGCTGCACCAGGCCAAGGGTGAATTGGTGTGTTTGCGGATTGAAGGGTTAGCCGATGATCTTGAGGAGCTGTACACCCGCTATGGGATCGTCAGCCGGGCGGGGTATCGGTTGTCGCCGTTGGCCGAGGCGATGATTGAGCAGATCAAGGCGATTGATGCGGTGGATGAAGAAGTCTGTTCACTGGAGAATTTTGCTGTCTGACATAGCGCTTTCGCGAGCAGGCTCGCTCCCACAATGGATTGTGGTGAATGCAGAATGTGTGATCGACACTAACCCTGTGGGAGCGAGCCTGCTCGCGAAGAGGCCGGCACAGGCACCGATGCATTTCCTGCATAAAACCCATTCCCCAAATGCACTTGCCGAACACCCCCACTGAAAGCGAAAAACCCCACCTGTCTCTCTGACCGGTGAACCCATGTCCAACTCGCCAAACCCCGTGCGCAACGTGCTGTACATCATGTGCGATCAACTGCGCCGCGATTACCTGTCCTGCTACGGCCATCCGCATCTGCACACACCAAACATCGATCGCCTGGCCGCCGCCGGTGTGCGTTTCAACCGCGCCTACACCCAAGGCACGATCTGTGGCCCGTCGCGGATGTCGGCCTATACCGGGCGTTATGTGAGTAGCCATCAAGTGGCGTGGAACGCGGTGCCGTTGCCGCTGGAAGAACTGACCATCGGCGACTATCTGCGCCCGCACGGCATTCGTACCGCGCTGGTCGGCAAGACCCACGCCACCGCGAATGTCGATGCCTTGCAACGGCTGGCGATCAATCCGCAAAGCGAGCAAGCCGAGATCCTCAACGAAGTCGGTTTCGAACCCTACATGCGCCACGACGGTATCTATCCCGACGATCCGCTGTTCGATGACAAACGCGAATCCGCGCCCTACACCCACTACCTGCGCGAACAGGGTTTCGACGGCAAAAACCCCTGGCATGACTGGGCCAACGCCGCCGAAGGCGCGAATGGCGAAATCCTCAGCGGCTGGCAAATGCGTCATGCGAATTTGCCAGCACGAATTCCCGAGCAACACTCAGAGACTGTCTACACTACAAATCGAGCCATCGACTTCATCACCGAGCAAGGCGAGAAATCCTGGTGTTTACACCTCTCCTACATCAAACCGCACTGGCCCTACATCGTACCAGCGCCGTACCACGCTCTGTACAGTACGAAATCGATTCTCGAAGCGGTCCGCGCGACGCCCTCCGAAGCCAGCAAACACCCCGTATACACTGCCTTTCGCCAGCATGAGGAAAGCCTTAACTTTTCCCGTGACGCAGTACGATTGACTGTAATCCCCACCTACATGGGCTTGATCAAGCAAGTGGATGATCAACTCGGGCGACTGTTCGACTTTTTGCAGAGCAATGGACGCTGGGATGACACGTTGATCGTGTTCACCAGCGATCACGGCGACTTTCTGGGCGATCACTGGCTGGGCGAGAAAGAATTTTTGCTGGAGCAAGCGGTGGGCGTGCCACTGATCGTGCGTGATCCTCGGGCGGCGGCAGATGTCACCCGGGGAACGGTGGATGATCGACTGGCGGAAACCATTGATGCGTTACCGACATTCCTTGAAGCATTGGGGCTGCCGGACGCGGCGCATCGGCTCGAGGGGCGTTCCTTGATTCCACTTCTTCACGGAGAAAACCCGGATTGGCGCCGCTACGCGATCAGCGAATACGACTACGCCTTTCAGGCCCCGGCACGTGAGCGCTTGGGCCAGCCGATCGATCGTTGCCGGATGACAATGGTGCGCAGCGAGCGCTGGAAATACCTGGCGTACGACGGTTTTCGGCCACAGTTGTTTGATCTGCTGAATGATCCGCAGGAGTTGTGCGATTTGGGTGATGACCCGGAATTCGCGGCGGTGCGCGAGGAGCATGCGGGGTATTTGTTTGAGTGGGTGCGCGGGTTGAAGCGACGCACGACCATCAGTCATCAGGAAATCGATTTGCGTGGGCAGCGGTTTCGCTATGGTGAGCCTGAAACCGAGAAGGTCGTGCAGATCGGCGTGTGGTGATTCCGGTAGGAGCTGCGGCACGCTGCGATCTTTTGATCCTGACCTTTGAAATCAAAAGATCGCAGCCTCGTTTCACTCGACAGCTCCTACAGGAGCCGATCAGACGCCGACGATATCTGCGCCTTTGATGGTTTGACTGCGCTGCCCGTTCGCACCCACCGGCACCTCACCTTTGAGTGTCACCCGACGCACTACGCGATCCTGAGTGCCGTAATCATCAATCGCATAGTGCTGCGTCGAGCGGTTATCCCAGATCGCCACATCACCGGCCTTCCAGCGCCAGCGCACGGTGTTTTCCTGGCGGATCACATGGCTCTGCAAAAGCCCAAACAAATGCGCCGAGTCTGCCTGCGAGTAACCTTTGATGCGTTTAACGAAATGCCCCAACAACAAGCTCTTCTCGCCGCTGATCGGGTGCACGCGCACCACCGGGTGCTCTGTCTCGTAAACGGTGGAGGTGAAGACCTTGCGATAGCGCTCAAGCTTCTCCGCCGAGACGTCCGGCTTGGCGCTGGCGTAGTCGTATTCGTTGCTGTGCACGGCGACCAGTTTGTCGGCCAGTTCACGCAACTCGGTTGGCAAGCCGTTGTACGCCGTCGCGGTGTTGGCCCACAGGGTGTCGCCGCCGAATGCCGGGGCCACCACCGAGCGCAGGATCGAGGCTTTCGGGTAAGCGTCGACGAAGGTCACGTCGGTGTGCCACGAGTTGGCGCGCTGACCTTCGGCACCGTCCAGCTCAAGCAGATAACGCGTGCCTTCTCGCGATGGCACGGTCGGGTGCGCCACAGGTTCACCGAGCAAATGGGCGAAGGCTTCTTGGCGCTGATCGTCGAGCTGAGTCTGTTCGCGGAAGAACACGACTTTGTACTGAACCAGTGCCTGTTGAATGGCTTCGATTGTGTCGGCGTCCAGCTCACCGGACAAATGCACACCACGGATCTCGGCACCGATACGACCGGCCACCGGATGAATTTCCAGCGCATGGACAGCGGGTTTTACTGCGAGTGCGGCATTGCTCATGGGTAGACCCTCATCGACTGCTTACGGTTGGACGGCAGCGAAACAACGCTCTATCTATATTCCATTTACATCTAATAGATATTCACATGCTTCGTTGACGGAATAAGAGCTTGCATTTAAAACCTCTAGCAACCCTCGTCGCAAATGCCTTCGAGCTATTTTTAGGATGCCGGAAAAGCATATGGATCTTCGCCAGTTGCGTTACTTCATCGCCCTCAACGAACACCGCAGTTTTGTCCGTGCGGCGGACGCGATGGGCATCACTCAACCGGCGTTCAGTCGCAGCATTCAAGGGCTGGAGCAGGAGTTCGGCTGCGTGCTGGTGGATCGCGGCAACAAGGATTTGCGCCCCACGCCCGAGGGTCAGGTGGTGCTTCAGCACGCCCTGAGCCTGGTGCAGGGCGCGGCGATGCTCAGCGCTGAAGTGACGCAGATGACCAAGCTCGATGCCGGCGAGGTGCACTTCGGTTGCGGCCCGGCGCCGGCAGTAAAACTGGTGCCGGATGCGGTGGCGCAATTCATCAATGCGCACCCGAAAGTGCGCACCTGTTTTCAGGTGGATAACTGGGAAAAACTCAGTCGCGCGCTGAGCCGTGAAGAGATCGAATTCTTTATCGCCGATATCCGTCATTTCGAGGCGGATCCGAACTTTCAGACCCAGGCGCTGACGCCCAAGCGCGGAGTGTTTTTCTGCCGTCCGGGGCATCCGTTACTGGCCAAGGAAAGCCTGTCGACCAACGACATGTTCGACTACCCGCTGGCGACCACACGGATCCCGCCGGGCATTCGTAAACTGCTGGCGAATCTCAGTGGCAGGATCGATTTTTCACCGACCATCGAGACCGAGCATTTTCCAGCGCTGGTGAAAGTGGTGCTGCAATCGAATGCGATCGGCGTGGGGACGGAAGAGGCGTTTGTCGAGGACATCGCCAAGGGTTCGCTGGTGCTGCTGCACTGGCGTAATCTGCCGCAGAACCTGGAGAGCATGAATGCGCGTTGCGGGATTGTCAGCCGTACCGGGTTCAGGTTGTCGCCGGCGGCGCGGGCGCTGATCGAGACATTGGTGGCGGTGGATCGGCAGGAAGTCAGCGTCGCTGTTTGAAGAGATCGTTCCCACGCTCTGCGTGGGAATGTAGCCTGGGACGCTCCGCGTCCCAAAGCGGACGCAGAGCGTCCATTGATGCATTCCCACGCAGAGCGTGGGAACGATCTGCGTACGTTAGAGCTTGGCCGCTGCCAACTCAGGCGCTACCCAATCGTTGACCTTGAACGGCTTGCGAATCAGTCTCTGCTGCGCCGCCAGATCTACCTTGTCCTGCAAGCTACCCAGGAACGCCGGATCCAGCGTCGACGGGAATACTTCGCTCAGTTTCTGATCTTTCAAATCTTCAGTGAGGATCACCGGCGGATAACTCGCCAGCCCCGACACCAACTGCACGTACGCATCCTTGTTGCTGTCCTGCGTCAGCCACTCTACTGCCTGCTGCTGCGCCTTCAACAACTTCGCCACCGCCTCCGGATGCCCATCAACAAACTTGCCGCTGCCCACCAACACCGACTGCACACTGCCGGCCCCGCCCAAATCCTTGGTGTTCAGCGGCAACTCGGCCAAGCCCTTGACTTGCAATGCCGCCAACCCGGAACTGCCCCACGATGCATCGATCTGCTTCGCCGCCAGCGCAGCGGTCGCGCCGGTGAAGTCGAGGTTGATGACCTTCAGATCCTTCTCGCTCAAGCCCTGGCTGGCCAGTGCCGCATCAAACGACAACTGCGTCGCGGTACCCTTGAAGATCGCCACACGCTTGCCCTTCAAATCCTGCAAGGTCTTGATCCCGGAACCCGGCACCACGCCCAGATACTGCTTCACCCCACGCGCACCGGCACTGAGCAGCCGCGTATCGAGGCCGTTGGACTTGCCAATGATCGCCGCCAGGTCCCCGAGATACGCCAGATCAACCTGATCATTGGCAAACGCCTCATTGATCACCGGCCCCGCACCCTTAAAGAAATTCCACTGAATCTTGATGCCCTGATCGGCAAAGGCCTTTTCGAAGATCTGTTGATCACGCAACACGTCGACCACACCGCCGCCGCTGTGCTGGGTTCCGGCGCTCAGGTCAGGCACGGCGATGCGGATTTCCTTCAACTCATCGGCATGCGCCGTCAGCGTGAGAAAACCCGCCAGCGCCGGGGCGGCAAACAGACTGATGACACGTTTGAAAGGAAGGTTCATGGGTGCGGCTCCTTGATCAATACAGGCATTAAGGAGCCGAAAGTAGGCCGAAGCAGCACCTTCGCTTAAATACTATAAAAGAACAATTTTATAGCTTTTAACGCTAAGCGAACAACGCCGGGGCTTGCAGCGGCGTATGCATTAACAGCATCGAAAATATTCTTCGAATGCATTGGATGCGTGTGGGCTGGAAGCCTTAAATGGCGCTGCTTATCTCTTTAAATACATTTTTATTTATTACTTATAACTTTTAGTTTGTAGCTAATGCCGCTAAAGATCGCAGCCTTCGGCAGCTCCTACAGGGGCAACGCAGTCCCATGCAGGAGCTGCCGAAGGCTGCGATCTTTTGATCTTGACTCGATCTCGATCCAACCCGACAACGGAGGTCACCCATGGCCCGTCAATCCCTGCTCAGTTTGCCGCTGCCAGCGCCGCCACTGAAAAGCCGAAGCATTTCACCGACCATCAACCAACGTTTGTTGCCATGGCTGTTGCCCGTCGGCCTGTTCGTTTTGTGGTGGCTGGCAGCGCGCAACGAATGGATGAGCGAACAGATCCTGCCGGCGCCGTCGCTGGTGTGGAACAGCGCCGTCGAGCTGGCGCAAGGCGAGCTGTGGAGCCATTTGTGGATCAGCCTTCAACGCTTGTTCTGGGGCTTGCTCGCAGGGATTTCCGCCGGTGCGGTGCTCGGTGCCGCGCTGGGTTTCAGCCGCCGTCTGGAGCGTCTGATTTTCCCGACCTTCGCCGGTCTGGCGCAGGTGCCAACGCTGGCCTGGATTCCGCTGTTCATGGTGTTTTTCGGCATCGGTGAAGTGTTGAAACTGGTGGTGCTGATCAAAGCCATCGTCGTCCCGGTGACCTTGCACACGCTGGTCGGCGTGCGTGACGCTCAGCCGAAACTGCGCGAAGCCGCTGCCGTGTTGCGCCTGCCACCGCGCCTGCTGATCCGTCGATTGGTGCTGCCCGCCGCCCTGCCCGCGTTCATGGCCGGCGTGCGTCTGGCGCTGGCTGCGGGCTGGACATCGTTGCTCGCAGTCGAGTTGCTCGCCTCCAGCGAAGGCATCGGTTACCTGATGGTCTGGGCGCGCCAGCTGTTCATGCTCGACATCGTTTTCGTCTGCATCGTAGTGATCGGTTTGATCGGCGTGGCGATGGATCGCGGCATCGGTCTGCTGGATAAAAAACTGGTGCACTGGCCGCACCCGGCCACCGCGGAAATTCGTCGCGGCCCGCGTTATGAAGGCTGGCAGCGTCTGCAACCGTGGCTGCTGCCGTTGGGGTTGCTCGCGTTGTGGCAGTTGGCGAACGATCAACAGTGGGTCGATCCGAATATTCTGGTGAGCCCGCTGGCCGTGCTGATTACGGCGTGGGACGGACTGCTCGACGGCACGTTGATCAACGGTATGGCCCTAAGTCTGGGTCGCACCCTCGGCGGTTTATTGCTGGGCGGCGGACTCGGTTTGGCCCTCGGCTTGCTCCTGGGGCTGTCCCGCACCAGCGAACGTGTGCTCGGCCCGACCCTCGCCGCGCTGCGTCAGATCGCGATTTTCGCCTGGGTTCCACTGCTCACCGCATGGTTCGGTTTGGGTGAATTGGCGAAGTGGGTGTTCGTCGCCCTCGCCGCATTCTTTCCGCTGTTTATCGCCACGCAACGCAGCGTCGCCAACCTTTCGCCGCAACTCAACGAAGCCGCACAAGTGCTGCGCCTGAGCCTCGGCCAACGCCTGCGCAGACTGGTGCTGCCCGGTGCCGCGCCGGGGATTTTCGCCGGTCTGCGCCTGAGCCTGATCTACGCCTGGCTCGGCACCATCGGCGCCGAATATTTCATGCCGTCCAACGGCGGCATCGGCAGCCAGATGATCGGCGCGCAACAACTGCTGCGCATGGATCTGATCATGGCGTGCATGCTCTTCGTCGGCCTCACCGGCGCCCTGCTCAACCTTATTGGCCAACGCCTGGAAATTCGCGCGACCCGCTGGAGACACGCATGAACGCACCCATTGTCAGCTTCACACACGTAGGCAAATCCTTCGACGTCGACGGTTTCGAACTGGAGGCGATTCGCGAATTCAACCTGGACATCGCCGAGGGCGAATTCGTCGCCATCGTCGGTTCCAGCGGCTGCGGCAAATCCACCTTGCTGCGTTTGCTGGTGGGTCTTGATACGCAATTTCGCGGGCAGATCACCGTCGATGGCAAAGCCGTCAGCGGCATCGGCGGCGAACGCGGCATTGTCTTTCAGGAGCACCGCTTGTTTCCGTGGCTGACTGTCGCCGACAACATCGGCCTGGGCCTGGTCAACGAGCCGTTGAGCGCGGCGCAAAAGCAAAAACGCATCGACGATTTCATCGACCTGGTCGGCCTGCGCGACTTCACCCGCGCCTATCCGCACCAACTCTCCGGCGGCATGGCGCAGCGCGTGGCGATTGCGCGCGGCCTCGTCGCCAGCCCGCGCATTCTGCTGCTCGACGAACCCTTTGGCGCGCTCGATGCGCTGACCCGCCAGCAGATGCAGGACGAGCTGCTGGCGATCCGTGACCGCGCAAAGATCACCACGATCCTAGTCACCCATGACGTCGAAGAAGCGATCTTCCTCGCCGACCGCGTGGTGGTGATGGAGCCGCGCCCGGGGCGCATCAAGCAAGTGGTCGACATCGCCCTGCCGCATCCGCGCCAGCGCAGCAGTTTCGATTTCCATCAGTTGCGCGAAGAACTGCTCCACGAACTGACCAGTGATGACCACTACCAACCGAGCCAGCCTGCGCAGATCCGCGATCTGCCGCTGACGTTCATTGCCTGCTGAACAGGAGTTTCGCAATGCCGCAACGTCCCAACTTTCTGGTGATTCTGGCTGATGATTTAGGCTTCTCCGACATCGGTGCGTTCGGCGGCGAAATCGCCACGCCGCACCTCGATGCATTGGCCAACAATGGCCTGCGCCTGACCGATTTTCATACCGCACCGACCTGCTCGCCGACCCGCTCGATGCTGCTGACCGGCACCGACCACCACATCGCCGGCATTGGCACCATGGCCGAGACGCTGACCCCGGATCTGATCGGCAAACCGGGTTACGAGGGTTACCTCAACGACCGCGTCGTCGCGCTGCCCGAGCTGCTGCGCGAGGCCGGTTATCAAACGTTGATGAGCGGCAAATGGCACCTCGGTTTGAAAGCTGAACTGGCGCCGCATGCGCGGGGTTTCGAGCGTTCGTTTTCGCTGCTGCCGGGCGCGGCCAACCACTATGGGTTCGAGCCGACCTACGATGAACAAACACCGGGCCTGCTGAAATCGACCCCGGCGCTGTACATCGAAGATGACCGGTTTCTCGACGAATTGCCGAAGGATTTCTATTCCTCCGATGCCTTTGGCGACAAGTTGCTGCAGTACCTCAAGGAGCGTGACCAGACCCGGCCGTTCTTCGCTTACCTGCCGTTCTCCGCGCCGCACTGGCCGCTGCAGGCACCCGCCGACATCGTCGAGAAATACCGTGGCCGCTATGACGCCGGCCCTGAAGTGCTGCGCCTGGAACGCCTGGAAAAACTCAAAGCCCTCGGCCTGATCGAGCCGGACGTTGAGCCACATCCGCTGATTCAGTTGACCCAGCAATGGGACGCGTTGAGCGACGAACAAAAACAGATTTCCGCGCGGGCGATGGAGGTCTACGCCGCGATGGTCGAGCGCATGGACTGGAACATCGGCCGGGTAGTCGATTACCTGCGCCAGCAAGGGCAACTCGACAACACGTTCATCCTGTTCATGTCCGACAACGGTGCCGAAGGCGCGCTGCTTGAAGCGTTCCCCAAGTTCGGCCCGGAACTGGTGACGTACCTCAGCCAGCACTACGACAACAGCCTCGATAACATTGGTCGGGCCAACTCTTACGTCTGGTACGGGCCGAACTGGGCACAGGTGGCGACCGCGCCGTCGCGACTGTTCAAAGCGTTTACCACTGAGGGCGGGATTCGCGTGCCGGCGCTGCTGCACTACCCGCAGTTGGCGATCAAAGGGCAGATCAGCCATGGCTTCGGCACGGTGATGGACATCACACCGACCATTCTCGATCTGGCTGGCGTGCGTCATCCGGGCAAGCTGTGGCACGGCAAACCGGTGGCGCCGTTGCGTGGCAAATCATGGCTGGGATTCTTGTCTGGCGAGACTGCGCAGGTGCATGACGAGCACACGGTGACGGGTTGGGAATTGTTTGGGCGAAGGGCGATTCGGCAGGGATCGTGGAAAGCCGTGTGGATCCCCGGGCCGGTAGGGCCGGCGACCTGGCAGCTTTATGATTTGAGCAATGATCCGGGGGAGATTCATGATCTGGCGGAGAGTCAGCCGGAGAAGCTCAGCGCGTTGATCGGGCATTGGCAGCAGTATGTCGAGGAGACTGGGGTGATTTTGAGTGAGTCGCCGTTTCAGCCAGATTGATGCTGCCTGAGGTATAGCTATCGCGAGCAGGCTCACTCCTACAGTTGGAATGCGTTCCCCTTGTAGGAGTGAGCCTGCTCGCGATGAGGCCCGTGCAGTCAGCCATCAAGCTTGAGCTGTACGCACCTCTTTACTCACCACCTCATCCCGACGAACAAACCGGTTCGCCCGCCCAAACGTGCCGAAATCATTAAACCGCACCCCCATCTCCCGCATCACTTTATGCGCCACCGGCACGGTCATCTGGCGGATATAAAACGGCTCTTTCACCACAAAATGGTGAATCCCGTGGCTGCTGCCAAAGTTGAAGCAGAACGCCTGCAACGGCCACAGCCACCAAGGGTTGAGCACCTGACACTGCTGCAGCACATTACCCAACTCGACATCGCCGTAGTAATGCATGTTCGAGCTGATGAAGTGCAGGCAAAAGGTGCGCAACACGTTCGGGCCGATAATCACCACAGCAGCGATATCGATCACCTGCATCACCGATAACGTGGTCGCCGACCACTCGATCGGCGCGCCCAGCAGATAGGCGATGCCATTGGCCGCATGAAAACCGAGAAACACATACCACGCGCCCCAATGCACCAGCGCCAGCGGCGCGTAGACCTTCAACGTGCGTTTGATGATGCTGAACTTGTGTGCCCAGGTCTTGGCTCGCAGCATGCGGATGAACGCCGACATGACGTTGTCGCCGACCATCAGCAAGCGCGCAAAACCCCACGGCTCGCCGTTGGTGATCGCGCGCTCCTCCATGTCAGTTTCGGTGCCGGAGACCTTATGGTGATTGAGGTGCAGATGGCGACGAATCCACGGGTTGATCGTGCTCGGCCGCGCTAGCCACACCAGGCCCATCATCAAATTGTGCGGCACGCGCTGCTTGCGGAAATACATACTGTGGATCAGGTCGTGTTCCAGCTCATGGGTCAGCGAAGCAAAAAAAGCATTGAGCAACAGGCACGCCCACCACGCCATATGGCCGGTGATGTACAGCGTCGCCGAGCCGATCATCCCGATCAGGGCAAAGGCCAGAATCCCCGCGCCCAACGTATCCTGATGCTTGAGAATCGGGTAACGCTCACGCAATTCGACGCCTTTGGCCAGCACCACTTGGCGAATATGCGCTGATCGCTGGGCCGCATTGTGTCGCTGGGGACTTGCAGAAGTACCGTCCATGCTTCCATCCTCGGGTTTATGATGTTCGCATCGTGCCTCGCCAAGGCTTCAATTGCGGTAGCCGAGAACGCCAACCTGTTGACCGGAAGCGCCAATCAGCATGAAGGAACCGACCTCCCTCGCCAGCTGGACCCGTGCCTTGCGCAAGCAACTCGATGCGCTGGGGCTGGACAGCATTGCCCTGTGCCAACAGGCCGGGCTCGATCCAGACTTGATGGACGACCCTAACGCGCGCTACCCGCTGTCCGGCACTACACGCCTGTGGGAAATCGCCGTGCAGGTCAGCGGCGACCCGGCGATCGGGCTGCGCGTGTCACGCTTTGTCAGCCCGACCACCTTCCATGCCCTCGGTTACGCGCTGGTCGCCAGCGGTAGCTTGCGTGAGGTGTTCGAACGCATCGTGCGTTATCACCCGGTGGTCAGCGATGCGCTGGAGCTGGAACTGAGCCGCAGCGAAGACCGCTATCAATTCCGTCTGAAAATTCCGTCAGGCAATCCGGCGCCAGCCTTCGAAGCCATCGATGCGTTCACCGCGATCTACGTGCGCACCTGCCGCAATCGCCTCGGCCGCGATTACGCGCCACTCGCCGTGTATCTGCGCCGTCCGGAGCCGAGCGATGCGCACCAATGGCACAAAGTCTTCCGCGCCCCGGTGCATTTCGGCTGTGCCGAGGATCGCCTGGAATTCGCCCTCGCCGATTTCGACAGCCACCTCGACGACGCCAACCCGGAGCTCGCTGAACATAATGAGGCAGTGCTGAAACGTACGATGGCCCAGCTCAAGCCGCTGACTTGGGAGCGCAAGGTGCGCGATGCCATTGAAGAACAACTGCCGGAAGGCGAGCCGAGTGCTGAACGGATTGCCCAGGCGTTGCACCTGAGCTTGCGCAGTTTGCAACGGCATCTGGCAGATGAGGGTTATCGCTTTGATACGTTGCTCAACGAGAGCCGCGAGAACCTCGCGCTGCTGCATCTTCGCGATCCGCAGTGTTCGTTGAGCGAGGTGAGTTACCTGCTGGGGTTTGCGGATACCAGCAGCTTCAGCCGTGCGTTCAAGCGCTGGACTGGGCTGACGCCGGGGCAGTTTCGGGATGGCTTGCGCTGATGCTCAGCTAACGAGAACTGTTCAGCTGATAGATTGGCTTAGCGATGGAAGTTTTCCTTTTTCAGCGTATCGAGCGTCGGACGGGACGGTCGAGAAACCGCAGCGAGTTCATAGCCCAAACCATTCAGTATTGCCTCCACCTTTCGCAAGCCAATCTCAGAAACGGTGTTGTTTTCGATACCAGAAATTGTCGCGCGGCTCATGCCGTACTGTTGGGCTAACATTTGCTGAGAAAGTCCCTTAGCCTTACGGAGCTCTCTAATCAACTTACCTATTTTTTCCATTGTGGATGCCTGCATTACTTACGATGCATTTTAGAAAAATCAGCAAATATGCATTCTATTTAATGCATATTTTTTGCAAGCCAATTTAAATCTGATTAGCCTCTCTATTTAAGCACCACTTGCTCACCACAAACCCTAGCTCAAAAACGGTGCCGTCAGCATCACTGCCGACCCGCACCTGCCCCCCATGCAACTGCATGATCGACTGCACAATCGCCAACCCCAACCCGCCCGAATCTCCCGGCTCTGCCCGTGATGGATCAACGCGGTAAAAGCGGTCGAACAGTTTGCCCAGATGCTCCGGCGCAATCGCCTGGCCATGGTTGTGCACTTGTAACCAGCACCAGCCCGACTCGTCACGGCGACGCAGGCTGATCACGGTTCCGGAGTCAGCATGACGCACAGCATTAGCCAGTAAATTGCCAAGCGCCCGTTGCAGCAGTTGCTGATCGGCAAGCAGTTCGCCATGCAGTTGGTTGTCCAGCCGCAGATCTCGGTCATCCGCCAAGGCTTCAAAGTAATCACACAGTTCACTACCAACGCTGTGCAAAACCAGTGTTTGCAGATTGAGCGCGCGCTCGGCCTGCTCGGCACGGGCGAGGAACATCAGGTTCTCCGCCATGCGTTTGAGCCGTTCGAACTCTTCCATGTTCGAGGCCAGCACCTCCTGATATTCCGCCGTGCTGCGCGGATGATTCAGCGCTTGCCCGTTGCTGGCGAGCAAGGTGTGCAACGGCGTGCGAATTTCATGGGCGAGGTCGGCGGAGAACTGCGACAGCCGCTGCACGCTGTCGTCCAGCCGCGCGAGCATGCCGTTGAGCGCCTGTACCGGTTCAAGCAGTTCAGCGGGCGTGCCATGGGCGGGCAACCGTTGATCGAGGCTGCGCAGATCGATACCGCGTACCGCTTCGCTCAACTGACGTAGCGGTTGCAGACCCCTTCGCAGTAGCAGTAGACCCAAGGCAAAAGCCAGTAACGCACCGATCCCAACGGACAAGTACAAGCGCATGCGATAACTGCCGAGCATTGACTCGCGCTCGCTCAGCACCTTGCCGGCGATGATCGTCAGCGGTTCACCATTTGGCCCTTGGGCTTCACCGGACAACAGCGCCAGCTCGGCACCGTCCGGCGCTTGCCAGGTCAGCACGTCGCGGCGCTGCGGCGTTTGCTCGCGGGGGATCGCATTGAGGGTTGGCAGATCGCGCTGACGCGGGTTGATGGCGATCACGCTGGAACCGTCGGCGCGGCGCACCAGCAAAAGGCTGTCGAGGTTACCGAGCATGTTCTGATACAACCGCGGCCGCGCCTGCAAAGCGTCGAGGCTGTCGCTGTCGGCAAGCAAGGCGCGTACCTGCTCCAGTCGACCGAGCAACGCGAGGTCGTCGCGGTAGGCGATTTCTGCGGCCAGCGACCGATAAAGAAACACACCAATCGCACTCAACACCAAAGCGCAGACCAATGCGAACGCCAGCGCCAGGCGCCAGGCGATCGACCTAGAGCGCATCGTCAGGGGCTTCCAGTTGATAACCGACGCCGCGCACGGTGTGAATCAGTTTCGGCATGTACGGATCATCGACTTTCGAGCGCAAACGGCGCACCGCGACTTCAACCATGTTGGTGTCGCTGTCGAAATTCAGGTTCCATACCTGCGAGGCAATCAGCGTGCGCGACAGCACTTCGCCCTGGCGACTGGCGAGCAATTGCAGCAGGGCGAATTCCTTGTTGGTCAGGGCGATGCGCTGGCCGCCGCGACTGACGCGGCGGCGCAGCACGTCGATTTCCAGATCGGCGATGCTGTACGACTCGGCTTCGCGCATCGGCCCGCGCCGTAGCAACGTGCGTACACGCGCGAGCAGTTCGGCGAAGGCGAAGGGTTTGAGCAAGTAATCGTCGGCGCCCAGTTCGAGCCCGCGCACGCGGTCTTCGATGGCGTCCTTGGCGGTGAGGAACAACACCGGCGTGGCGCCGCGCTGGCGAATCAGCTGCAGCAATTGCCAGCCGTTGAGGCCGGGGAGCATCACGTCGAGGATGATCAGGTCATATTCCTGCTGCTCGATAAAGTAACGACCATCGAGACCATTGAGCGCCACGTCCACGGCGAAACCCGACTCGCCCAGGCCCTTGGCGAGGAAATTCGCGGTTTTGGCTTCATCTTCTACGACCAGCAAACGCATGGCACACCTCGATTATTCAGACACACAGGCTAGGCGTCTTCGGCGGCGTTGCCCATTACAAACTTGTAATCAGACTGACGAGGTTCTGACGAGGACCGGCGATTAAGGTGTGGACCTTCGCTTTTGGAGCCTGTCCATGACCGTCAAATTCCTCGTTGCAAGCCTGATGATCGGCCTCAGTGGCGTCGCTGCCGCCAGTCCTGAGCTACCGCGCCACGCTGATCTCGACCTGAAAACCGCACGCCTGCTCGCCGACACGGCAATGACCAACTGCACCGGCACGGTGTCGGTGCTCGATCGGGGCGGCAATCTGCTAGTGACCCTGCGCGGCGACGGTGTCGGCCCGCACAACACCGCCGCCAGCCAGCGCAAGGCTTACACCGCACTGTCGACCAAAACTGCCACCCGGCTGTTCGCCGAACGTGCCCGCAGCAACCCGGAAACCGCCAATCTCAATACCCTCGACGAGTTGCTGCTGCTTGGTGGGGGCATCCCTTTGTTCGCCGCTGATGAACTGGTCGGTGCGATGGGCGTGGCCGGTTCCGGCGGCGGCGAGCAAGACGAAAACTGTGCGATCAAGGCTGCCGAGAAAACCGGTCTGGCCACTACCCGTTCCCAATAAGGAGATTCATCCATGAGCACTTTGCGCATGTCTTTCGCCGCGCTTGGCCTGAGCGCTTTTTCCAGCCTGGCTCTGGCTGCCGGCAATCCGCTGAGCGTGCACGTCCTCAACCTGGAAAACGGCCTGCCGTCGCCGGGCATCAACGTGACCCTGGAAAAACACGTCGGCCAGAACTGGCAGCCGCTGGCCCAAGGCACCACCAATGAACAGGGGCGAATTGCCGAGCTGTTCCCGGCCAAACAGCCTTTTGAAGCGGGTGAATACCGCGTGGTGTTCAAGACCGGCGAGTACTACAAGAAGATCAAGCACGACACGTTCTTCCCGGAAATCCCGGTGATTTTTGAAGTGAAGCAGACCGATCAGCACTACCACATCCCGCTGCTGCTCAGCCCTTACGGTTTCTCGACCTATCGCGGCTCCTGATCCCGCACAAATCCCCTGTAGGAGTGAGCCTGCTCGCGATAGCAATCTGTCAGTTGATCAATCTGTGACTGACAGACCGCTATCGCGAGCAGGCTCACTCCTACAATTGGTTCGGTGTTAGATCCTAGATCGTGGCCAGGGCGCGCAACCGCGCAGCATCAATGATTTCGATCTCGCCATAGCCAAGCCCGATAATCCCCTGCCCCTGCAAGTCCTTGAGGATCTGGTTAGTGGTCTGCCGCGACAGCGACAGCATCGACGCCAACTGCTCCTGCGGCAGTTGCAGTACACGACGCGGCGAGTCGAGTTCGCCGTAGCCTTCGGCAATCATCAGCAAGCGATGAGCCAGACGTGCCGGGGCCGGCAGCAGGCTCAGTTGTTCGAGGTTGATGAAGGCCAGGCGCAGTTTGTGGCTCATCAGCAGTGCCAGATGCCGCCAGTACACGGGGTTCTCATCGAGCAGTTTCAGCAGCGTCGCCTGCGGAATATTCAGCAACGTGCACGGCCCCACAGCGTAGGCGTCATGGGTACGTGGCTGACCATCGAACAGGCAGATTTCGCCGAACCAGTGCGGCGCTTCTACCAGACTCAACAAAGCTTCCTTGCCCTGCTCACTCACCGCGCCGATCCGCACGACGCCATCGAGTACCGCGTACAAGCCGCACGGCGCATCGCCGCGCTGGAACAAGCGCTGCCCCGCCGTCAGCCGCCGCTCCCGGGCCGCCGCCAGCAAGCTATCCTGAAAGGACGCCGGCAGATGACTGAACCACTGGCCGCTCATCAACCGTGAACGAATTTGCATAAACACTCCTGGATTGTCGCCTGCCTGACAGAGCGAACCCTGATCCCGAGGGATGATGCGATCAACCCTACCGGAGGAACAACAATGAAAAGCCTCGTCGACCACCTCAGTCAATACGCCGCCTACCACCGCGATCCGCGCAACATCGCCAGCCACTTTATCGGCATTCCGCTGATTGTGGTGGCGGTGGCGGTTTTGTTGTCGCGTCCGGAATGGTCGCTGGGCGGCTTGTGGATATCTCCAGCCGTTGTCGTGGCGCTGGCTTCGGCGTGGTTTTACTTGCGCCTGGAAGTGAAGCTTGGCGTGCTGATGACGGTGCTGATGGGTTTATCCGTGTGGGCCGGGCATGTGCTGGCGCAGCAAAGCACCATGGTCTGGTTGAGCAGCGGTCTGGCGATGTTTGTGGTCGGCTGGGTGATCCAGTTTGTCGGGCATCACTACGAAGGGCGCAAACCGGCGTTTGTCGATGATGTATCGGGGCTGATCGTCGGGCCGTTGTTTGTGGTGGCCGAGTTGGCGTTCATGCTCGGGATGCGGCATGAATTGAAAGAGCAGATCGAGGCGCGGGCGGGGGTGGTGCGGGTTAATCCGAACAAAAAAGCGGCGGCTTAGGCCGCTTTAAAAGATCGCAGCCTGCGGCAGCTCCTACATCCGATCGTTCCCACGCTCTGCGTGGGGATGCCGCCATGGATGCTCCGCGTCCACTGTGACGCGGAGCGTCACGGGATGCGTTCCCACGCAGAGCGTGGGAACGATCAGTTAAAGGCTGGCGACTTTCTGCCAGACCTTGGGTTTGAAGAACAGGGTTTCACCCTTGGCCAGGCCGATCAGGCTGTCATGGTCTTTCACCACTTCGGCCTCGATCAAATCCGTCTGCCCTTCAACCTTCAACGTCACCCGCGTGGTCGCGCCCAACGGCCGGATATCACGCACCTCCGCCGCATGGTGATCCTCCAGTTCATGCCTGGACAACGACACCTCATGCGGGCGGAACAGCACGTGATTGTCGTCGCTCAACAGCAAGCGGTTCGAATCGCCGAGGAAGTGATAAACGAAATCGCTGGCCGGGTTTTCGTAGACGTCGCCCGGTGAGCCGATCTGCTCGATCACG
>Ga0160443_100209_pt1 | contig 73717 bp, 77 predicted proteins | sample HID1972I_E1MG_FD_108244 | JGI IMG/M metagenome (GOLD analysis project Ga0160443, IMG submission 108244) | Enriched pill bug-associated microbial communities from UW Madison campus, WI, USA - HID1972I_E1 MG | ecosystem: Host-associated > Arthropoda: Insects > Digestive system > Unclassified ... | reverse complement strand
TCCGCGGCCAGCTTGACCTTCTCGATGCGGTTCTTGATCAGTTCGCTGATTTCGTAGGGGTTGAGCGTGGTTGCCATCGTCAAGTCCTAGTGCCGGCGATCACGCCGGACGTTAAATGAATTCAGTTAGCGAGCGCGGTCTGCAGGCGCGACAGCTTGCCCTTGAGCGAGCCATCGATGACCACATCGCCGGCGTCGATCACGGCACCGCCGATCAGCGACGCATCGACCGCGGTCGTCACATCCACCTCGGTGCCGAAGCGCTTGCGCAGCGCGGCCGTGATGGCGTCCAGTTCGGCGCCGGACAGTTCGGTGGCCGAGGTCACGGTGGCCTTGACCACGTGTTCGGCTTCAGCGCGCAGCTGGTCGTACATGCCGGCGATTTCCGGCAGCAGCGGCAGACGGTGCGCATCGGCCAGGATGGCCAGGAAGCGACCGAAGGTCTCGCTGGACGATTCCGGCACCAGCATCGCGACGGCATCGTCGCGGTCCAGTTCCGGGTTCGACAGCAAGGCCGCCACGCGCGGGTCGGCAGCTACGTGGGCGGAGAACGCAAGCGCGTCCGACCACGGCGCGAACGTGCCTTCGTCGCGCGCGGTCGCGAACGCGGCGCGGGCATACGGGCGTGCAAGCGTGAGGGCCTGGCTCATCGATCAGATCTCCGAGGCCAGCTCGTCGAGCAGCGCCTTGTGGGCGTTGGCGTCGATTTCGCGCTTGAGCAGCTTTTCGGCACCGCTCACGGCCAGCGCGGACACCTGCTTGCGCAGATCTTCACGGGCACGGTTGGCGGCAGCTTCGATCTCGGCGTGGGCCAGGTCTTTCTGGCGGTTGGCTTCGACGATGGCTTCATTCTTGGCGGCATCAACGATCTGGTTGGCGCGTGCGTGGGCCTGATCGATGATCTCGTTGGCCTTGGTGCGCGCATCCTTCAGTGCATCGTTGACCTTTTCCTGCGCCTGGGCCAGATCCTTCTGGCTGCGGTCGGCAGCGGCGAGGCCTTCAGCGATCTTCTGCTGACGCTCTTCGATGGCGTTCATCAACGGCGGCCAGATCTTGGTCGCGATGATCCAGATCAGACCGGCAAACGCCAGTCCCTGGGCAACGAGGGTAAAACCGATATCCATGGGGTTCGCTCAATCGGGGGTGACGGGGTGGATGGGCCGCCGTGGCGGCGCATCCGATCCTTCATCCGCGATCAGGCGCACAAGGCGCCTGATCGTTTCGCTGTTGCTGGATTAACCAGCAACCTGCGGCAGGCGTGCAACGAACTCGCCGATCATCGGGTTGGCGAAGGCCAGCAGCAGGCCGACGGCGACCGAGATGATGAACGCGGCGTCGATCAGGCCGGCGGTGATGAACATGCGGACCTGCAGAACCGGAATCAGTTCCGGCTGACGGGCAGCCGATTCCAGGAACTTACCGGCCATGATGGCCAGACCGAGACCGGCACCCAGCGCGGCCAGGCCGATCATGATGCCGACGGCGAGGACGGTGGAGCTCTGGACTTGGGCGAGGTTGGTCAGGACGGCGAAGTACATGGTTTTCTCCTGGAACTTTGAATAGCTAAGGGTTTAGAAACAAACGGATGAAGGGTGAAGCGAAACTCAGTGAGCGTCTTCCGACAGGCTCAGGTACACGATGGACAACATCATGAAGATGAACGCCTGCAGCGGAATCACCAGCAGGTGGAACAGCATCCAGCCCAGGCCGAATGCACCGCCCGCGATGGCACCGGCGATACCCGCACCGCCCAGCACCCAGATCAGCAGGAAGACGATTTCGCCGCCGAACATGTTGCCGAACAGTCGCATCGCCAGCGAAATCGGCTTGCTCAGCCACTCGACGATGTTGAGGATCAGGTTGAACGGCATCATCCACTTGCCGAACGGCGCGGTCAGGAATTCCTTGGTGAAGCCACCCAGGCCCTTGGAGCGCAGCGCGAAGAACAGCATCAGGAAGAACACGCTGATCGACATGCCCAGGGTGGCATTGACGTCGGCGGTCGGGACCGGCTTCCAGTACGGCACGCCGAGCGCTTCCAGCGGCAGGGCGATGAAGTCGGCCGGGATCATCTTGATGAGATTCATCATGAGGATCCAGAAGAACAGGGTGATCGCGATCGGGGTCACCAGCTTGCTGGTGCCGTGGTAGGTGTCCTTGGCCTGGCGGTCAACGAACTCCAGGCAGATCTCGACGAACGCCTGCCACTTGCCCGGGACGCCGGCAGTCGCCTTGCGGGTTGCCATCCAGAAGCCAAACACCATCAACAAACCCATCAGGACCGAAGTCACAATGGTGTCGACGTGAATCGCCCAGAAACCACCTTCCTGCATATGGAACGTCAGGTTGTGCAGGTGATGTTGGATGTAGGAGGTGGGTGTCAGCGCCTCGCCTGCCATGTGTCCGGAACCTTGAGTTAAATAAATTGGATCAGCGCCTGGCCAGAGCCAGGACCTGGAACATCAACCCGACGGCGATACCGGCCAGCAGCGCCAGTGCAGGCAGCTTGAAGACCAGGAACCCCACCATCAGGACGCCGAATACGAGCACCCACTTTGCCACCACCGCCAGGATCAGGCGGGTCATCGCCGAGCCTGCTGCCTGCACGCCGCCGCCCAGCGCCATCCGCGCGGCGACCCAGCCGGCTGCAGAAACCGCCACACCGGAGAGCAGCGCCCCCAGAGCGGCCTTCGGGCCACCCCACAGCAGCAGGGCAAGAGCCAGGACAGCCACTGCAGCGAGCGGGTAAACCGCTGCGCGCAGCATCAGTCGCCGACCCGCGTCAACGGAGTTCAGCACGTGAATGTCCTGCATGGTTGTGAGTAGAAAGGCCGAGGCCGCAAGCAAACGCCTCGTCGAGCCGCCAAATTATAGCAATGGGACAATTTGAGAGACAACCGCTGCCTGTTCATCCCGGATGCAAGCCCGCCGTTGGGGCCTCCCGCGCACCCGTGCCACCTGCGGTCCAATCGGTTTGCGCGGGATCGGCGCGATGCGGCAGTGCAACATGTTGAACTTTGTCCGCCCACCCCGGTCAGATCCATGAGCCTGCCGTTGAATCCTCGTCGGCGTCCCGCGAGCGGGCTGGTACAGGGTGGCCCCGAAGCCCTCTCCGGGGCCACCCTTTTTTTCCGGGCGGCGCGGCGTCGCGGCCGGACAGGGTCGCCCGTGGTCCGCGGGTAACGATGATCCGCCGTGAAAACGGCCACCGCCCGGACCTGCGGTCCTGCCACGCGCATGAACGGTACACACAGCCTCCACCATACCTTCACGAATGGTGGACGTCGCAGTGGGCAATGTGACGCCACATCACTAGAACCACCGCAAGGACCCCCGATGCGCCCGATGCTCTCCCTGCTTGCCGTGCCAGTCGCTCTGGCCGCACTCTCCTATGCCGCTCCGTCCCATGCTGCCGAAGGCGACGACCGCTTCGCGCTGCGCCTGGGTGCGATGCAGATCGATTCGGACAACACGATCCGCGGCAACACCAACATCGCTGGCCAGGATGTGGGCTTCTCCGAAGATTTCGGCCTCGGTGGCAAGGAATGGGAGCCGCGCGTGGACGGCATGTTCCGCATCAGCAACCGCCAGCGCCTGCTGTTCAACTACTTCAAGTACGACAAGGATCGCCGCGAGACGCTCGACCAGGGCGTGAGCTTCGGCGACACCAGCGTGCCGGCCGGCAGCTTCATCAAGGGTGAGCTGAAGTACCAGGTCGCCAGCCTGGTGTATGACTACTCGGTGGTGGATACCGACACGTTCGACCTCGGCCTGCAGCTGGGTGCCGAGTACGCGAAGGTCAGCACCAAGGCCTACGCCGATGTCGGCGATCTGTACCAGGGTGAGTTCCTGGACGAGAAGGCCGACGGCGTCGCGCCGGTGGTCGGTGCCCGCCTGAGCTTCACCCCGTCCGAGAAGTGGATGATCACCTTCCAGGGCCAGTACCTGAACACCAAGTGGGGCAACTTCGACGATTACGACGGTGACCTGAGCCGCGCCAATGCGATCGTCGATTACCGCTTCACCAAGAACTTCGGCGTGTTCGCCGGCTACGACTGGTTCAAGCTGGACGTCGACCAGAGCGGCAGCGATGGCACGATCGGTCTGAAGCAGGAGTTCAAGGGTCCGGTGGCAGGCGTCAGCTTCGTCTTCTAAGCCCTTCGCGACACTGCTCTCCAAGCGCGGCCTCCGATGTATCGGGGGCCGCATTTTTTTGTGCGGTCAGGCTTCAAGGGCGGCTTGGTCGAGTGGCGGGTACGGATACCCTGTCGGGCGAATGTCCCCCGGCGACGGCCGGTGGCCGTCACCTCCTCCTTGATTTCGCCCCACAGGGTATCCGTACCCGCCCAGCAGGAATCCCGGCGACTGTCTGGAGAAGCACATCGGGTCAGCGCCTCGGTGCGCAGGCCGAGTCCAAGCGATTCTGCATCCCGCCTGCAACAACAAAAAACCCCGGCTTTCGCCGGGGTTTCTGCGTCGGTGTCACCACCAATGATGGTGACTTACTTCTTCTTCGGCATGTACAGATCGGTGATCGTGCCGTCGTAGATTTCCGCGGCCATCGCCACCGATTCGCTCAGCGTCGGATGCGCGTGGATGGTGTGGCCGATGTCTTCGGCCTCCGCACCCATCTCGATCGCCAGGCCGATCTCGGCCAGCAGGTCGCCGGCATGCACGCCCACGATCGCGCCACCGATGATGCGGTGGGTCTCTTCGTCGAAGATCAGCTTGGTGAAGCCCTCGGTACGACCAATGCCGATCGCACGGCCGCTGGCGGCCCACGGGAACTTGGCCACGCCGACCTTCAGGCCCTTGGCCTTGGCTTCGGTTTCGGTCACGCCGACCCACGCGATTTCCGGATTGGTGTAGGCCACCGACGGAATCACGCGCGCCACCCATTCCTTCTTCTCGCCGGACGCCACTTCCGCGGCCAGCTTGCCCTCGTGCGTGGCCTTGTGGGCCAGCATCGGGTTGCCGACGATGTCGCCGATCGCAAAGATGTGCGGCACATTGGTGCGCATCTGGCGGTCGGCCGGGATGAAGCCACGGTCGGTGACCTGCACGCCGGCCTTCTCGGCATCGATCTTCTTGCCGTTCGGCGAGCGGCCCACGGCGACCAGCACGCGGTCGAAGGTGCTGGCGTCCAGACCCGGCTTTTCGCCTTCCACCGCAGCTTCGAAGGACACGGTGATGCCGGCCTTGTCGGCCTTGACGTCGGTCGCCTTGGTCTTCAGGTGGACCTCCACGCCCTGCTTCTTCAGGCGATCAGCCAGCGGCTTGACCAGGTCCTTGTCGGCACCCGGCATCAGCTGGTCCATGAACTCGACCACGGTGACCTTGCTGCCCAGCGCCGCATACACCGTCGCCATTTCCAGGCCGATGATGCCGCCACCGACCACCAGCAGCGAACCCGGCACTTCGGCCAGCTCCAGCGCATCGGTGGAGTCCATGACGCGCTCGTCGTCCCACGGGAAGTTCGGCAGCTTCACCGCCTGCGAACCGGCGGCGATGATGCACTGCTCGAAACGCAGCAGCTGGATCTTGCCGTCGTCGCCGACGATCTCCAGCTCGTTGGCCGAGACGAACTTCGCCAGGCCCTGCACGGTGCGCACCTTGCGCTGCTTGGCCATGCCGGCCAGGCCCTTGGTCAGCTGGGTGACCACCTTTTCCTTGTAGCTGCGCAGCTTGTCCAGGGTGATGGTCGGCGGGCCGAATTCGACGCCGAAATCACCGGCGTGGGCGACTTCGTCGATCACCGCGGCAGCGTGCAGCAGCGCCTTGGACGGGATGCAGCCCACGTTGAGGCAGACGCCGCCGAGGCTGGCGTAACGCTCGACGAGCACGGTGTCCACGCCCAGGTCGGCCGAACGGAAGGCGGCGGTGTAGCCGCCCGGGCCTGCGCCCAGCACCACCATTTTGCATTCGATGTCGGCCGGCTTGCCCGAGGACAGCGCCGGCTGCGGCGCGGCCGGTTCGGCCGGGGCGCGGTGCGACGGGGTCACCGGCGGCTTGCTGGCCGGAGCGGCCTCGGCCTTCGGCGCTTCCGCCTTGGCCGGCGCGGCAGGCGCGGCGGCCTCGCCTTCGGCGTCCAGCACCAGCACGACGTCGCCTTCGGAGAGGTTGTCGCCGAGCTTGACCTTGATTTCCTTGACCACGCCGGCGGCCGACGACGGCACTTCCAGCGTTGCCTTGTCCGATTCCAGCGTGACCAGACCCTGGTCCTTCTTCACCGTGTCACCCACGGCGACCAGCAGTTCGATCACCGGGACACCGCTGTAATCGCCGATGTCGGGAACCTTGATTTCAATTGCGGCCATTCGTGTTCTCCTGGTGCTCAGCCGGCCTTGCCGCCGAGCAGTTGCTGCAGTTCGTCGAGCGACTCGTCCAGATCTTTCCAGCGACGGTCGAGCTTCTTTTCCTTGGTGTCGCTGGCTTCGATCAGCAGCGCCACCTGTTTCATCATCAGCCGGCCCGCACCGCACTCCGGCCGGGTGCCGCTGTAACGCTGGCCATCCACGGTGAAGGACAGCACGTCACCGTCAAGCACCGGCGCCTTGCGGTCGCCCGGCACCTGCGCGGCCAGCGCGGCCTGCCAGCTGCGCAGCAGCCGCTGCGCCAACGGCGCCGGGATGCTGACCTGGTACTGGTCCGGCTGCTGGTCCACGCGCAGTTCCACGCCGCCCTGGCGGGTGCCGCTGTTCCAGCTGTAGACGCGCTTGTCGGCCCGGCTGTAGCGCAGGGTCCATGCCTGGTCCCGCGGACCGGGCAGCAGCGCCACGCCGGTCTCCACGCCACTCTTGGGCAGGCTGACCAGCGACACCGCCGGCTGCGCCTTGCCGTCGAACAGGGTTTCCACTGCCTGGCCGTAGTTGCCGACCGCCGGTGGCCAGCCATGGCCCAGGTCGGACGCGCATTCGCGCGCGCCCGCCTGCGCCACCGGCAGCGCCATCAGCAGCCCGGCCAGGACCAGGCCCTGCTTCACAGCAGGACGCGCCGCATGTCGGCCAGCACCTGCGAGAGATAGGTGGTGAAGCGGGCGGCCAGTGCGCCGTCGATGACGCGATGGTCATAGCTCAGCGACAGCGGCAGCATCAGCTTCGGGGCGAATTCCTTGCCGTTCCAGACCGGCTGGATCGACGACTTGGACACGCCCAGGATCGCGACTTCCGGTGCATTGACGATCGGAGTGAACGCGGTGCCACCGATGCCGCCCAGCGAGCTGATCGAGAAGCAGCCACCGCTCATGTCGGCCGGGCCGAGCTTGCCGTCACGGGCCTTCTTGGCCAGTTCGCCGGATTCCTGCGCGATCTGCACCACACCCTTCTTGTCGACGTCGCGGATCACCGGCACGACCAGGCCGCTCGGCGTATCGGCCGCGAAACCGATGTTGAAGTACTTCTTCAGGGTCAGGTTCTCGCCGCTGGCATCCAGCGAGGCGTTGAACTCCGGGAACTTCTTCAGCGCCGCAGCGCTGGCCTTGACCAGGAAGGCGAGCATGGTCAGCTTGATGCCGGCCTTCTCGTTTTCCTTGTTCAGCGCAACGCGCAGGGCTTCCAGCTCGGTGATGTCGGCCTGTTCGAACTGGGTGACATGCGGGATCATCGCCCAGTTGCGGGCCAGGTTCGCACCGGAGATCTTCTTGATCCGGGACAGCGGCTGGACCTCGACCTCACCGAACTTGCTGAAGTCGACCTTCGGCCAGGGCAGCAGGTTGAGACCGCCACCGGCCGCCACGGTACCGCCGGCAGCCGCACCGCCGCCGGCCAGGGCCGACTTGACGAACTTCTGCACGTCGGACTTGGTGATGCGGCCACCCTTTTCCGTGCCGCTCAGCTGGTTCAGGTCCACGCCCAGCTCGCGGGCGAACACGCGCACGGCCGGCGACGCGTAGGGCACCTTCTGCGGCAGCACGCTGTCGGCGTTGAAGGCGACCGGCGGGCTGGTCGGCGAGCCACCCGACGGGGCAGCGGCGGCCGGGGCCGGCTGGGTCGGCTTGGCGGCCGACTGCTCGATATCACGGGCGGCCAGCTTGTCCGGCTCGGCCTGGGGGGCGACCGGCTCGACCTTGGTCGCGGTCTCGGCGGCTTCCGCCTTGGCGGCCGGGGCCGGCGCAGCAGCGGCGGCCGGCGCGGCGGCCTCTTCGCTGACTTCGATCAGGGCCACGAGCTTGCCCTCGGAGAGGTTGTCGCCGACCTTGACCTTGATTTCCTTGACGATACCGGCCACCGAGGACGGCACTTCCATCGTGGCCTTGTCCGATTCCAGCGTCACCAGACCCTGGTCTTTCTTGACGGTATCTCCAACGGCGACCAGCACCTCGATTACCGGGATATCGCTGTAGTCACCGATATCGGGGACAAGTGCTTCCTTGATTTCGGCCATGGGGAAAACTCCGGCAATCTGGTGTAGGGAATCGCCTATTGTGGGGGCTTCGCGCGCCAGCGCCAACCGGCTTGGCGAATTTTCAGCGCCGCTGTCCCGGGACAGGCTGTTGCAGGCATCTACTTTGGCCGGATCCGGCTTCGCGCAGCGCAAAGCGGAATTTTCCAGTCGGTACCGTATTGTCCGCGGCTGTCCCCGCCTCAGCGCCGCACGGCGTCGGCCAGCGGTTGCCATGCGTGCGTCAGCCGGGCCAACGGCCAGGCCGCGTTGGCGGGGCTGGTCGAGGGCAGCGACCAGACCGGCAGCGTCTGCGCCGGGCCGATCAGCGCCGGGGCAATGAACCGCTGGAACGCGCGGTACGCGGTTCCCCCATTGCAGGCAATCGCGCGCAGTGCAGGCAACGCCGCGATCAGTGCACCCAACGCATTGGGCACCTCACTGCCCCGCACGATCGACGCATCCAGGCTGCCGCGCCGCTCACACTGTCCGATCACATCCCACACACCCACGCCGGCCGCGTTCAGTGCGCGCACGCGCGCCGGATAAGGAAGTGTCGCGTCGATCCCGCACACCACGCCCATCAGCGGCCAGAACCGATTGCGCGGATGCGCGTAGTACTGCGCGGCCTGCAACGATGCCACGCCCGGCATCGAACCGAGGACCAGCACGCGGCAGTCGGTGTCCAGCTGCGCAGGGAAGCCGATGCACGTTGTTGTTTCCATCACACCGTCACCAGATGCATGAATGCCAAGCGTTGCATGATCGCCCGTAAATACAGCGGTTTCGCACTGATCGCTGAATGGAAACAACTAAATTTTAACGTGCGTCGGATGCGATTCATATTGCGGGGACTACGGTTGCCTCGCCCCACACCACCGGGGCCCAGAACAAAAACATCCTGAGGAGATTCCCCCATGCGCTCCATCCGTACCCTGACCCTGGCTACCCTGACTGCTCTTGCTTTCGCGCCGGCTGCTTTCGCGCAGGACAGCACTGTTGATACCGCGTCCGGCAAGCACTTCGCCGTGGTCGGCGGCGTGTCGCTGCTGCAGCCGAAGAACGATCCGCTCGATGGCGTGCGCAAGGTGGACGGCGGCCCGGCCCCGACCCTGAGCTTCAGCTACTACATCAACGACAACTGGGCCGTGGAACTGTGGGGCGCAGCCGACAAGTTCGACCACCGCGTGCGCGGCACCGATGGCGCGCGCCTGGGTACCGTCGAGCAGCAGCCGATCGCGCTGAGCGGCCAGTACCACTTCGGCCAGGCCGACAACGTGTTCCGTCCGTTCGTGGGCGCCGGTTACTACGAGTCCAACTTCAGCAATGAAGACCTCGCCAGCGACATCGGCCACATCGGCGTCAAGACCGCCAAGGGCGCGATTGGCACCGTCGGCGTGGACATGAACATCAACAGCACCTGGTTCGCCCGCGCCGATGCCCGCTACATGCATTCGCGCCCGGAGCTGACCGTCAACGGCGAAGGCACCGGCGACAAGGCAAAGCTGGATCCGTGGACCGTGGGCTTCGGCATCGGCGCGCGCTTCTAAGCACGCCGTTCCGCACCACGCAGTACGCACAACGGGCCCCTCGCGGGCCCGTTGTCGTTGTGGGGCCGCGACCTTCATCGGGCGTTGCCGGCCGCTGGCCGAGACTGGACCCCACGACGGACCCCGCCGGTCCGCCCCGGGGAGCCGATGCGCGAATCCTTCGACATGCTGGTGGTGGGCGGCGGCATCAACGGCGCCGGGATCGCGCGGGATGCGGCCGGGCGCGGCCTCTCGGTATGCCTGTGCGAGCAGGATGATCTGGCCGCCCACACCTCCAGCGCCAGCACCAAACTGATCCATGGCGGCCTGCGGTATCTGCAGCAGGGCGAGTTCGCCCTGGTGCGCAAGGCGCTCAACGAGCGCGAGACACTGCGCCGGCTGGCACCCCATCTCATCGCGCCCACCACGTTCGTGCTGCCGCATGCGCGCCACCTGCGCCCGGCCTGGATGCTGCGTGCCGGCCTGTGGCTGTATGACCACCTCGGGCAGGCCAATCCTCATTTCCCGCCGTCGCAGCGCATCGACCTGCAGCACGATCCGCGTGGTACGGCGCTGCAGAAGAGCTACCGGACCGGTTTCACCTATGCCGATGCGCGCGTCAACGATGCGCGGCTGGTGCTGCTCAACGCACGCGATGCACATGAGCGCGGCGCCGACATCCGCACACGCACCCGCTGCGAACAACTGATCCGCCATCGCGACCATTGGTGGGCCGTGCTGCGCCGTACCAATGGCGATGTCCAGCGGATCCGTGCCCGCTGCGTGGTCAACGCAAGTGGCCCGTGGGCCGGCACGGTGCTGGAACGCGCGGGGCTGGATGCGCCGCTCGGGCTGCGCCTCGTGCAGGGCAGCCACCTGGTGGTACCGCGGCTGTTCGCGCACGACAGCGCCTACCTGTTCCAGCAACCCGACCAGCGCGTGGTGTTCGCGATTCCCTTCGAACAGGATTTCACGCTGATCGGCACCACCGATACCGATTACGATGGCGACCCTGCGCAGGTGCGGCCCCGCGCCGACGAGGAGGCGTATCTGCTCGATGCGGTGAACCGCTTCGTCCGCCGCCCGGTGCGCGCCGAGGACATCGTCTGGCGCTACAGCGGGGTGCGCCCGCTGCTGGCCGACCATCACCGCGATGCGTCGCGGGTGACCCGCGACTACCGGCTGGAACTGGACACCGCCGGCGCGCCGCTGCTGAGCGTACTCGGCGGCAAGCTCACCACCTACCGCGCATTGGCCGAGGAAGCACTTGGGCGCCTCTCGCCTTCGCTGCCGGAGATGGGGCCGGCATGGACGGCCGGTGGACCACCGCTGCCGGGTGGCGATGGCGGTGATGCCGCCCAGGTGGCGGGCACATTGCAGCATGACCACCCTCGCCTGCCGCCTGCCCTGCTGCAGCGTCTGGCCAGCAGCTATGGCACCCGTGCGCGTGAGCTCCTGGCGGGGGCACAGACGCTCGAGGCGCTGGGCCAGGACCACGGCGGCGGCCTCCACGACCGCGAGCTGGACTACCTCATCGCGCACGAGTGGGCGTGCGCCGCCGACGACGTGCTGTGGCGCCGCAGCCATCTCGGCCTGCGCCTGGACGCGGGCCAGCGCGCGGCACTGGCGACCACCCTGCAGGCGCGTGTGTCGATGCCGTAGGCTGTACGTCTGTCACGCCTCACGGCATCGATTCCACGGAGCAGACCATGGACAAGCACTACGTGCTCGCCATCGATCAGGGCACGACCAGCTCGCGCGCCCTCCTGTTCGACCGGGCCGGGCGCATCGCCGGCAGCGCGCAACGCGAGTTCACCCAGATTTTCCCGCAGCCCGGCTGGGTCGAACATGATCCGCGCGAGATCCTGACCAGCGTCTACACCACGATCACCGAACTGCTGAACCGGTACCAGGTCGACCCGCGCACGATCGCCGGCATCGGCATCACCAACCAGCGCGAGACCACAGTGGTCTGGGACAAGGCCACCGGCCAGCCCATCCACAATGCGTTGGTATGGCAGTCACGGCAGAGCCATGCGATCTGCGAACAACTCAAGGCCGCCGGCCACGAGCCGCTGATCCGGCGCAGGACCGGCCTGCTGATCGATGCGTATTTCTCGGCGACCAAGATCCGCTGGATCCTGGATCATGTCGAGGGCGCGCAGGCGCGGGCCGAGCGCGGCGAACTGCTGTTCGGCACCATCGACAGCTGGTTGATCTGGAACCTCAGTGGCCGCCAGGCGCACGTCACCGACGTCACCAATGCCGCGCGCACGCTGCTGTTCGATATCCATGCCCTGCAATGGGACGACGAGCTGCTGGCGCTGTTCAACATACCGCGCGCGATGCTGCCGCAGGTGCGCAGCTCCAGCGAGGTGTACGCCACCACCCAGCCGCAGTTCTTCTTCGATCAGCATCTGCCGATCGCCGGCATCGCCGGCGACCAGCAGGCCGCGCTGTTCGGCCAGGCCTGTTTCGAGCCGGGCATGGCCAAGAACACCTATGGCACCGGCTGCTTCATGCTGATGAACACCGGCGACAAGGCCGTCACCTCCGAGAATGGCCTGCTCACCACCATCGCCTGGGGTATCGATGGACGCGTGGAGTATGCGCTGGAAGGGTCGATCTTCGTCGCCGGCTCGGTAGTGCAGTGGCTGCGCGACGGGCTGCGCATGTTCGGCAAATCCAGCGACTGCCAGGCTTATGCCGAGCGCGCTGCCGACAACGGCGGCGTGTACCTGGTGCCGGCCTTCGTCGGACTGGGTGCACCTTACTGGCGCAGCGATGTCCGCGGCGCGATGTTCGGCCTGACCCGCGGCACCACCAAGGAGCATTTCATCCGCGCCGCGGTGGAATCGATGGCCTACCAGACCCGCGACGTGCTGGCGGCGATGCAGGCCGATGCGGGGATCGAGCTGAAGGAACTGCGCGCCGACGGCGGTGCGATCGCCAATGACTTCATGGCGCAGTTCCAGAGCGACATCCTCGGCGTGCCAGTGCTGCGCCCGCAGGTGGCCGAGACCACCGCGCTGGGCGCCGCCTACCTGGCCGGCCTGGCCACCGGGTTCTGGAGCAGCCGGGCGGAGATCGCCGAACAATGGGCGGTGGACCGGCGCTTCACCCCGCAGATGCCGACGGACCAGCGCGAGGCGCTGTACGCCGGGTGGCAGCAGGCGGTGGACGCGACGATGGGGTTCCGCGTGGGGTGACGCCCGCGTCGGCGGTCATGGCCGCGCGGGGCGCGGCCAGCCACGCATGGCGTGGCTCTACCCCCGGTAGGAGCCGACCGTTGGTCGGCTCGCGCCGGTGCCGGCGCCGGCGCCGGTCAGAATGCCGGGAGGACCGCGCCCTTGTACTTTTCGGCGATGAAGGCCTTCACTTCCGGACCGGTCAGGGCCTTGGCCAGCTGCTGCACACGGGCGTCGTCCTTGTTGTCAGGACGCGCGACCAGGAAGTTCACGTACGGCGAATCCTTGCTTTCGATCGCCAGCGCGTCTTCGGTCGGGTTGAGCCCGGCATCGAGCGCGTAATTGGTATTGATCAGGGCCAGGTCGACCTGGTCCAGCACGCGCGGCAGCATCGCCGAATCCAGCTCGCGGAACTTGAGCTGCTTCGGGTTGGCGATGATGTCGCGCTGGGTGGCCAGGGCGTTGGTCGGATCCTTCAGCGTGATCACACCCGCCTTGTGCAGCAGGATCAGCGCGCGGCTGTTGTTGCTCGGGTCGTTGGGGATCACCACATCGGCACCGCTGGGCAGCGCATCCAGTGATTTGAAACGGCGCGAGTACGCACCGAAGGGCTCGATGTGCACGCCGATCACCTTGACCAGGTCGGTCTTGCGGTCGCGGTTGTACGCGTCCAGGTAGGGCTCGGTCTGGAAATAGTTCACGTCGACCTGCTTCTGCACCAGCTGGTCGTTGGGCTGCACGTAGTCGTTGAACACGCGCACGTCCAGGGTCAGGCCTTCCTTCTCCAGGATCGGCTTGACCACGGCGAGGATCTCGGCGTGCGGCACGGCGGTCGCGGCGACCACCAGCTTCTTGGAGTCATTGGCCGGCTTGCCGCAGGCGGCCAGGGCCAGCGAGGCGGCGAGCAACGGGAGCAGCAGGTACTTTTTCATGGGGGCAGCGGAATCCGTAGGGGCAGCAACGCCCCACGATACCGCACGCCCCGGCCCTTGCGGAATCCGGGGCATATGACCCCACGGCATGAGCCGATGCCGGCCCGGCCGGCTTACTCGTAGCTGGTCAGCGCCAGCGCCAGCAGCGCCTTGGCCTGTTCGCGCAGCATCACCGGTTCGACGATCTCCGCGTCCGAGCCGTAGTGCAGGACGTCCATCAACAGCTCGCGCGAGACGCTGTAGGGCAGTTTGAGTTCGTACCGGCCATCGGGCAGGAAGCGGCCCTGCTGCTTGGAATGCCAATGCTCATCGGCCACCCAGCGCGCGGCCTTGGCACTGAACACGATCGTGGCCCAGCCCTTGGGCGGACCGGAGAAGATGCCGTAGCTGGCGCCGAGCTGCTCGTCCAGCTCGGTCTCGTCCACGTCGCGCGCGGTGGTATCGATCACGCGTGCCTTGTAGATACGGTCCACCGCGAAGCTGCGCAGGCCCTCGCGGCCGTGGTCCCAGGCATCCAGGTACCAGTTGTCGCGGTAATGCGTCATGCGCTGCGGCGACACGGTGCGCTGGGTCGCCTCGTCGGTGGAGCGGGCCCGGTACTCGAACGCCAGCTGCTTGCGCTCCAGCACCGCCGAGGCCACCGCACGGAAACTGGCTTCATCGAACTTGCGGCCCCGGTGCGGGATGACCCGGACCCGGTCGACCGGCCAGCTCGAGACGCCGGCCTGTGCCGCCAGCAGGCCTTCGATGCGCTGCTGCAGCGGGGCCAGCACCGAGGACAGCACGCCCCCGCCGGTGCGCGAGAGCAGGTGCTGGGAGGCCAGCAGCGCGTGCAGCTCTTCCGAGCTGAGCCACAGGCCCGGCAGCTCGAAGCGGTCGCTTTCGTCGGCCTGGTAGCGGAATCCCGCCTCGCCATCGCCTTCCACCGGGGCCATCAGCGCATCGCGCAGAAAGGCCAGGTCGCGGTAGACAGTCGCGCGGGAACACTCCAGTTTTTCCTGCAGTGCCGCCACCGTTACCGGATAACGGGCGGACTTGAGCAGGCGATGCAGGGCGTTGATGCGTTCATATCGGTCCATGACCCGATTATGTCCGAGTCGCCGTCGTTGTGGCGGCTTCGGCGGCATCTTCGGCTATCGTGGGGCCCCCATCGCCTGCTGCCGCCCGTCATGCGCCTGTTGCCCGCCCTTGCCCTCTCCGCCGCCGCCCTGCTGTCGGGGGGCTGTGGGCGCACTGAAACGCCCGCGGCCGCCGTGCCTGCGGCGACGGCACCGGCCGCCGACCCGGTCGGCACCGTGCTGGCCGCCAGCCAGCGCTTCGGCCAGCTGCGCAGCTTCCACGCGGTGATGACGATGCAGGGCCCGCGCGCCCTGGAAGCGCAGATGGACTACGTGGCCCCGGACCGCTACCGCCTGATCACCGACGATGGCCCGCAGACGATCATCGGCGGCACCTTCTTCCTGCAGCGCGCCGGCGAAGTGCGCCAGGTCCCGGTGCCGGAAGGGATGCTGGCCCAGTGGCGCAATCCGCTGCCGGCGGACCTGGAGCCGGCGCAGCTGCAGGTGCGCGACCTCGGCGAAGAGCGCGCCGGCGGCCAGCGCGCCCACAAATACGAGGTGCGCCACGCGACCGCCGCGCCCGATGGCCTGCTCTACTGGGTCAATGCGCAGGGCCTGCCGGTGCAGATCGAACGCAAGGGCCGGACCAACGGGCAGCCGTTCCGGATCACCGTGACCTATTCGCGCTTCGACGACGCCTCGCTGCGGATCGACGTTCCCTGAACAGGGATCAAGGCCGAACGGGCCCTAAAGCCGGGGCCCGTCGCCGAATGTGGCGCAGAACGCATCAAGTATCATCCCCCCCTTGTTGTCCCTCCCCCTTGTCCGATCACGGAGAACCGTTGATGTCCCTGCGCGTTTCGTTGCTTGTTCCCCTGCTGCTCTGCGCCCCGGCGGTTTATGCACAGGACGTTGCCGAACTGGCGGCGATGACCTCCCCCTGGAGCGGCAGTGGCGGTGAACTGGGCTTTGCCTCGGCCCGTGGCAACAGCAATACCGAGAGCTTCAACGGTCGTCTGCGCCTGCGCTACACCGACGATGACTGGGTGCACAGCATGGACCTGTTCGGCCTGCGCTCGCGCTCGGAGTACACCGATACCAACGATGACGGCACCACCATCCGCCGCCGCAACACCACCGCCAACCGTTACACCGGCAGTGCCGGCAGCGCGCTGCAGCTGGGCGAACACCGCCAGATCACCGCGACGGTGCGTTACGAGCGCGACGATTTCGCCACCTACGACCGCCAGAGTTCGTTCGGTCTGGGTTACGGCACCCGGATCATCGACAGCGAGCGCTTCTACATGGACGCGCAGATCGGCCCCGGTGTGCGCCGCACCCACAACACCGAAGACGACGCGACCCGCACCGGCCTGATCGGCCGTGGTCTGTTCGACCTCAAGTACACGCTGACCCCGAACACCGATCTGGTCAACACGCTGCTGGTCGAGTCGGGCTCGTACAACACCTTCGCGCAGAACGATTTCGGCGTGTCCGTGAGCATGAACGAGCACCTGGCACTGAAGGCCGGCTGGCAGGCGCGCCACAACAGCGACGTCGCCGAAGACAAGCGCAAGACCGATACGCTGACCACCATGAACGTGGTCTACAAGTTCAAGTAATCGCCGCGGGCGCCTGTGCGCCCGCCGTCGTGATGTAGTGCCGGCCGCTGGCCGGCTCACTGCACACCCATCGCGTCAGGTAGTGCCGGCCGCTGGCCGGCTACCCGGAACCTTGCGCGACCTGGAATGCCGGCCGGCGGCCGGCACTACACCGCCAGCAGTTCGCCGGCGCCGGCATCGAGCAGGCCGCGCGCCACGCGCTGGCCCAGCCCGTCCGGATCACTCGCCGGCCCGCGCGCTTCCGCGCGCACCAGGCGACCGTCGGCGACACCGCCGACCAGGCCCTGCAGGAACAGATCCTCGCCTTCCCACTGCGCGAACCCGGCCACCGGCACATGGCAGCTGCCGTGCAGCGCGCGGTTCATGGCGCGCTCGGCCTCCACGCAGGCACGCGTATCGGCATCGTCCAGTGCAGCGAACAGCGCCATCGCCTGCGCATCCTCGCCATTGCATTCGACGGTCACCGCGCCCTGCGCCGGCGCCGGCAGCCACGCCGGCGCAGCCAGCCGCGCGACGATGCGGTTGCCCAGGCCCAACCGCTCCAGCCCCGCTACCGCCAGCACGATCGCGTCGTAACCGCCGTTGTCGAGCTTGGCCAGGCGCGTGTTGACGTTGCCGCGCAGGTCCGACAGCTCGAGATCAGGACGCAGCGCGCGCAGCTGGGCCTGCCGGCGCAGCGATGACGTGCCCACGCGCGCGCCGATCGGCAGTGCCTCCAGCGAGGCGTACAGGTTGGAAATGAATCCGTCGGCCGCGTCGTGGCGGGTCAGCATCGCCGGCAACGCGAACGGCGCATCCAGTTCCATCGGCACATCCTTGAGCGAGTGCACGGCGCAGTCCGCCTCGCCACGCAGCATCGCCAGCTCCAGTTCCTTGAGGAACAGGCCCTTGCCGCCGATCGCGGCCAGCGAGCGGTCCAGCACCTCGTCGCCGCGCGTGCTCATCGGCACCAGCACCACGTCCAGCCCGGGATGGGCCTGGCGCAGGCGGTCGGCGACGTATTCGCTCTGCCAGAGGGCAAGCGGGCTCTTTCGGGTGGCGATGCGCAGGGTCTTCATGGCGCCATTATCGACGCACAGGGGCGTATCGACCAATGGCGTGCGGCCGCCGGGTTACAGGTGCTTGAGTTCCTGCTTCAGGCTGGCCACGCAGCGGCGGCTGACTTCCAGCGGCGCGTGCCCGTGCCGCAGCACGGCCTGGACCTGGCCTGCGCCATTCCGTCGCAGCTCGACCAGCTCGTGGCGGGCGACCAGGCAATTGCGGTGGATGCGCACGAAGCGGTTGCCGAATTCCTCTTCCAGCGACTTCAGCGATTCCTCCAGCAGGTCTTCGCCGCGGGCGTGGTGCACCACGACGTACTTCTCCTCCGCCTGGAGATAGTGGATGTCCTCGACCGGAATCAGCCGCAGGCTGCCGCGCAGGCGCGCGCACAGCAGCGTGCGGGCCTGCTGGCTGGCGGCCGCCGCCGGTCCGCTGCGGCCGGCCAGGAAGGTCCGCGCGCGCTCCAGTGCCGCAGCCAGGCGCTCGGGGCGCACCGGCTTCATCAGGTAGTCGATGGCGGCGGCCTCGAACGCGGAAAGCGCATGCGCGTCGTAGGCGGTGCAGAACACCACCGCCGGGCGCGGCTCGAAGGTCGCCAGGTGACGCGCGGCCTCCAGCCCGTCCAGGCCGGGCATGGCGATATCAAGCAGGACCAGGTCCGGTTGCAGTTCGGCACAGGCATGCAGCGCCTGTTCGCCGTTCTCGGCCTCGGCCACGACCTCGATCCCGGCCTGGTCGGCGAGCAGGGAGCGCAGGCGCTCGCGGGCCAGCGGTTCGTCGTCGGCGATCACCACCTTCAAGACAGTTTCCTCACTGGACCGGGACCGTGATTTCGCAAGCATAGTAGCCGTCGGCCCACGCCCCCGTCATCCGCGCGGCCGGGCCGAAGCGCCAGGCCAGGCGATGGGCGATGTTGCGCTGCGCGTGTCCAGCGCCCTGCAGCAGCGGCAGCCCGCGCGTGGCCGGGTCCGGCGCCGGGTTGCGCACGCGGATGCGCAGGCTGGTGCCGTCGCTCGACAACGCCAGCACGATGGTGCCGCCGGCCGGTACCCGCGAGATGCCGTGCAGCACGGCATTCTCGACCAGCGGCTGCAGCACCAGCCGCGGCATCGGCAGCGACCACGGCAACGGTTCGTCGCGCAGCCAGATCACCTTCAGGCGTTCGCCCAGGCGCAGCGATTCGATCGAGAGATAGCGTTCGGCCAGTTCGCATTCGGCCTGCAGGGTGGAATCGCCCTCGCCCGCGCCCAGCGCCGCGCGGAACAGATCGGACAGGTCGAGCACCGCGCGCTCGGCCACGTCCGGATCGCGGCGCAGCAGGCTGGCGATCAGGTTCATGCTGTTGAACAGGAAGTGGGGACGGATGCGTGCCTGCAGTGCATCGGCCTGCGCCTGCGCGTTGGCGAGCATCTGCGCGCTGCCGCGATCGCTGACGTAGAAGTAGCGCAGCGCCAGCGCGGAAATCAGCGCGGTCATCGCTGCGCTGCCGAGCGTGAACCGCCAGAACCCGACGGTCTGGGCGAAGCTGCTGCCACCGAGCACGCCGTACAGCGCGTGCACGATCGCCGCACAGGCAGCGGCGATCAGGCCGGTCATCAGCACCACCAGCACCATGCCCGGCACTTCGGGCAAGCGCGAGAGCATCGCACGCACGCTGCACAGGCAGACCGTGACCGCCAGCGCCAGCCACAGCGCGAAACCACTGGCCGAAAGGAAATCCGTCGCGGTCCAATGGCGGCTCCCATCGGGTGCGAGCGCGACCACTACCACGACCAGTTCGGCCAACCCGAGCATCGCCGCCAGCCGCGGCAGGCGGCACAGCTCGGGCAACCAGGACTGCTGGCGCGGGTCGCTCATGGGATCAGGCGGCGAAGCGCGCCTCGAGCCATTCGCCCAGCGCGTGCAGTTCCTCGGCGCAGACCTGGTGGGCCATCGTATAGGTGTGCCACTCCACCGGCAGGCCGAGCGCGCCCAGGGTCTGCGCGGTGTGCTCGGCGATCGCCACCGGAATCACCGGATCCTGGGTGCCGTGGGCCATGAACACCGGCACGCTGATCGCATCGGCCACGCGCGCGGCGGCCGCCTTGGCCGGATCCGGCAGGTAGGTCGACAGCGCGATCAGCCCGGCCAGCGGACGCGTGCGGCGCAGCAGTGCGCTGAGGATCACCGCCCCGCCCTGCGAGAAACCGGCCAGCAGGATGCGTTCGGCCGGGATGCCGCGCGCGATCTCGCGCTCGATCAGCAGGTCCAGCGCGACGATCGAAGCCTCCACGCCGGCGCTGTCCGCGCGCGAGCGGAAGTCCATGCTGACGATGTCGTACCAGGCGCGCATCGGCACGCCGTTGTTGATCGTGATCGGCTGCACCGGCGCATGCGGGAACACGAAGCGGATCGCCGGCCAGTGCGGGCGCACCAGTTCGGGCACGATCGGGGCGAAGTCATGGCCATCGGCACCCAGGCCATGCAGCCACAGCACCGACCACTGCGGGTCGGCGCCGGTTTCGTTTTCCACGGTATCCAGCATCAGGCGGCTCCAGTACGTTCAAGCCGCATTATGACCGCGCCCCGCGCCAATGGGGCATCGGTCGCGACGACATACCGCTCAGCCGTGCGGGTGCGCCTCGGCGGCTGCGCGGCGCAGCTCGGCCGCGCGCACCAGCACCTTCGGCGGTGCCGATTCTTCGGGGATTTCCATCAGGCCCAGCCGGTGCATCCAGACACCCGCGGTGCGCGAGGAAGTGAAGCCCACCACCGGAATCGCCAGCACCATGCCGATCACCACCGGCGCCATCCACGCGGCCAGCGAGGGCGAGACCGCGTAGGCCAGCGCGCCCATGAACAGACCGAACACGCTCAGCCCGCCATAGCCGCGCGCCAGCGCCAGCCAGGACACGCCGCCGTCGTCGCGCTGCTGCGCGTCCCAGCCCGAGTCCTTGCCGGCCAGTACTTCGGCCACGCCGCGCGACTGCACATACATGACCACCGGCGCCATCAACGCAGCAAGGATGGTCTCCAGCAGCATCGAGATGAAGGCGCGGATCGTGCCGCCACAGCCACGGCGCTCGACCGGTTCCAGCAACATCGCCAGATACCCCAGAACCTTGGGAGAGAGCAGCACCACCATGGTGATCGCGAACATGCGGATCACCTGCGTCTCATCCTGGTGGCGCCAGTACACGCCCGGCGAGAGATGCAGTACTTCGTTGATGTCGATGCCGCCCTGGAACAGCGGAATCGCGATGCCGATCAGCATCAGCATCGCCCACATCGGCGCGGTGAAGTAATGCCCGATGCCGACCAGCATGTGCATGCGGCTGACCCAGTGCAGGCCTTTTGAGCCGACGATCTTGGCGTGCTGCAGATTGCCCTGGCACCAGCGGCGATCGCGCACCAGCAGGTCGGTCAGGGTCGGCGGGCCTTCCTCATAGCTGCCTTTGAGGTACGGCACCATGTGGGTGGCCCAGCCGCCACGGCGCATCAGCGCCGCTTCGACGAAATCGTGGCTGAGCACATGCCCACCGAACGGCTCCTTGCCCGGCAGCGACGGCAGGCCGGCCTGTTCGGCGAACGCCTGGGTGCGGATGATCGCGTTGTGGCCCCAGTAGTTGCTCTCCGCGCCATGCCACCAGGCCACGCCGCGGCCGATCACCGGGCCGTACACGCGCCCGCCGAACTGCTGCATGCGGGCAAACAGGGTGCGCCCGCCGACCACCGCCGGCAGGGTCTGGATCAGCCCGACATCCGGGTTGTGCTCCATGCCGGCGACCAGGCGCACGATGGTATCGCCGGTCATCAGGCTGTCGGCATCCAGGATCAGCATCTGCGGGTAGGCGCCGCCGAACCGGCGGACCCAATCGGCGATGTTGCCGGCCTTGCGGCCGCTGTTGTCGCCGCGGCGACGGTAGAAAATGCGGTCATGGCCGCCGACCGCGTCGCACAGCGCGTGGAAGGCTTCTTCCTCGGCCTGCCCGACGTCATCGCGGCGGGTATCGCTGAGCACATAGAAATCGAAGTTCTCCAGCTGCCCGGTCTCGGCGACCGACTCATAGATCGCCTGCAGACCGGCGAGCAGGCGCCGCGGGTCTTCGTTGTAGGTGGGCATCAGCAGCGCGGTGCGCGTGTGCACGGTCGGCAGCGGCGCGTCCGGATCGATGCCCAGCTTGTAACCGCGGTCGAACACCGCGGTCAGGAAGCCGGCCACGGCGCCGGCGAAGGACAGCGCGATCCACGCGAACAGGCCGACGAACAGCACCAGCAGGCAGGCCTCGAGCACGCTGATGCCATTGACCGCCAGCACCTTCCACATCATCCGGCTGGCAGCGATGGTCATCGCCGCGGTGCCGCCGAGGATATAGAAGCGTCGCAGCCCGATCATCCGCGGCGAGGTGCGCTGGCGCGGGACCTGCAGTTGCCCCTCGCGCAACGACTGCTCGGGCATCGGCAACGGCGACTCGGCCGGCAGCGTCGCCCGGCCGGCATCCAGCGGGGCGTTCAGGGTCTGGGTACTCATGCGCGGTGTCCCTGTGCGGGGCGTGCCAGGCCGGGGGGGCCAAGTGTGGAAAGGGGCGTCCTGGGCCCGGCGTACGCCATGGCACGCATTCGTCCTGTCGGCGCGGGCCGGAGACCGGCACGCAGCTGTTGTCTGTGACTACCGGAACCCACGAACTCTCCAAGCCGACTTGAGACGAAAAATGCGGCTCAGTCTATGGCGCGAATTGTAAGGTGCGCGCGAAGGGCCGCGCGGCGATTTCTCCGCATTCAGCTTTTAGATCGAGACAACCCGGAGCCCCTGAACGACGATCGGCCCGCAGCCCCTGTGCCGTGGGCGTCTCCCCATTCAGCTTTCAACCGACCCGGCGGACGCGACACCGTCACGTCAGGACTCCCAAGGGGTTCCGCAGGAACACGAGAGCGCGACGGCTGCGCAGTTTTCGACCGGCGAAGCGCTCCAGCGACGGGGCTTCGTTGACGATGGCGACAGGCGCCGGACCAGCTCAGGCGAGGGGGGCGGCAACAGCCAGGTCGGTGTCGACCGGCGGGCGGGCGAGCGCACGCGCGCTCACCTGGGAGAACTGCAGCTGGGCGAGCAGGTGCTGCGCCTGGGTGGCGACCGGACACGGGGTGATCTGCGGTCCTGCTTCGGGGCGCTCGGGGGACATCACATCAATGGACATTGGCCTGGCATCTCGTTGACTTCTCATGACCCGCGGGGCTTCCGGCCGCGCGGATTGCGCACCCTAGCGGAAAATCGGGACGAATGTGTGACGGCTCCCGCAGTCCCGCTCGGAGGTCCTGAAAAGCGTCGAAAAATTGGCGCTTATCAATAGCTTGCGGGTATCATGTAATCGTTTTCAACACATGATTCGGATATGGATTCCAATACTGCTTCCCCCTACAGCCCCAAGTGGCAGTTCCGCTTCAACTTCTTCGAGCAGCACGGCGCGCCCAATTCGCCTGGCTTCAAGGCCGCGTTCAAGACGTTGACGTTCGGCCAGAGGATCAAGATCAACTTCAACTTCTTCGCCCTGTTCTTCAGCTGGATCTACCTGCTGATCCTGGGCATGTGGCGCAAGGCGCTGACCATCCTGGGCATCACCCTGGTGCTGATGGTCGTTGTCGCCTTCCTGCCGGACGTCGTCGGCCGCGCGGTCGGCGTGGCCTGGTCGGTGCTGATCGCGCTGACCACCAACTATTCGTACTACCTGGAAAAAGTGAAGGGCGACACCAGCTGGAACCCCTTCGCCGGTATGCGCTGGTAAGCAACGCGCAGCCCTGGAATAAAAGAGCCCGGTCACTGACCGGGCTTTTTCGTGGGACGGCGGGACGGCGGCTCGCGTGCTGCCTCAGCGCGGTGCGGCGCGCCGGCCCTGGGCGTCGATCACCACCTCGCCATCCTCCTTGCAGAACGGGCCAAGGATCGGCGGCAGAATCTCCAGAACGGTCTCCGACGGCCGCGCCAGACGCACCCCCAGCACGGTCTGCACGAACGGCCGGTTGATCAGGATCGGGTGGGCCAGCATCGCATCGAGCAGCTGGGCATCCGCCAGCGCTGGATCGTCCAGGCCGAGCTCGGCATACGGCGTACCTTTCTGCCGCAGCGCATCGCGGACCTGCAGGCCGGCGGCGGCAATCAGTTCGACCAACCGCTCGCGATCCGGCGGTGTCCGCAGGTACTCCACCACCTCCGGTTCGACGCCGGCATGCCGGATCAGCGCGAGCACGTTGCGCGAGGTCGCGCAGGCCGGGTTGTGATAGATGACGGCCTTCATGCGCGGTCTCCGGCGGCGGCCGACGGGCGCGTGACCGGCTCGACCACGCCCGCAGTGCGGGCCAATCGCGCTGCTTCCGCATCGCCTTTTCGCTCGCTGTAGCGGTCGGTCAGGTAGTCAATGTGGTCGCGCACCAGCAGCGTGAACTTCACCAGCTCCTCCACCACGTCCACGACACGATCGTAGTACGCGGATGGCTTCATCCGTCCCTCCGCGTCGAACTCCTGCCAGACCTTGGCAACCGAGGACTGGTTGGGGATCGTCACCATCCGCATCCAGCGCCCGAGCACGCGCAATGCGTTGACCACATTGAAGGACTGCGAGCCGCCCGACACCTGCATCACGGCCAGGGTGCGGCCCTGGGTCGGGCGCACGCTGCCCTCGGACAACGGCAGCCAATCGATCTGGTTCTTGAACACTGCACTGAGGGTGCCGTGACGCTCCGGACTGATCCAGACCTGCCCTTCGGACCACTGCGACCAGGCGCGCAGCTGCTGGACCCTGGGATGGCTGGCGTCCACCGCGTCGACCAGCGGGAGTCCGTGCGGATCGAACACCCGTACCTCGGCGCCCAGGTGCTGCAGCAGGCGTTCCACTTCCTTGGCGAGCAGCCGGCTGTACGACTGTGGGCGCAGCGATCCATACATCACCAGGATCCGGGGCGGGTGGGCACTGACACGGGCAGACAACCGGACAGCATCCGGAAGGTCGACGACCGCATCGGCCAGGTGGGGCAGCAGGGACATGGGGTTGCTCCGGAGATATTGTTCTATTATTCTAGAAACATGGAACATAACAACGCAACCCACGCTCTCGCCGCCCTGGGTCACGCCACCCGCCTCGGCGTCTTCCGCCTGCTGGTGCAGGCCGGGCATGGCGGCCGGTTGGCTGGCGAGATCGCCACCGAACTTGGCCTGCCCGGCGCCACCCTGTCCTTCCACCTCAAGGAACTGAGCGCCGCTGGGCTGGTCAGCGCCGAGCCACGCGGCCGCAGCATCTGCTACCGCGCCGATTTCGAGGCGATGAACGGCCTGATCGGCTACCTGACCGAAAACTGCTGCGCCGGCGAGGCGGACTGCGGTCCGGCCGGCCAGTGCACACCGCCGCGCTGACATCGTGACCGGGTCCGTGGCAATGACAACGTCCTCCCCTTCCCGCCTGTCCTTTCTGGACCGTTGGCTGACCCTGTGGATCTTCGCGGCGATGGCGCTCGGCGTGGCCCTGGGCACGCTGTTCGACGGCCTCCCCGCCGCGCTGGACGCCATGACGATCGGCGGCACCAACCTGCCGATCGCCGCCGGTCTGATCCTGATGATGTACCCGCCCCTGGCCAAGGTGAAGTACGAGGCGTTGCCCGGTGTCTTCGCCGACAAGCGCGTACTGGCCTTGTCGCTGCTGCAGAACTGGGTGGTGGGACCGGTGTTGATGTTCGCGCTGGCCGCGCTGTTCCTGCACGACCGGCCGGAGTATATGACCGGACTGATCCTCATCGGCCTGGCCCGGTGCATCGCCATGGTGCTGGTCTGGAACCAGCTGGCGCGCGGCGACAACCAGTACGTGGCCGGGCTGGTCGCGTTCAATTCGCTGTTCCAGATCGCATTCTTCAGCGTCTATGCGTGGGTGTTCCTGACCGTGCTGCCGCCGCTGTTCGGGCTGCAGCGCAGCGTGATCGATGTCAGCACGTGGACCATCGCCGGCGCGGTGCTGGTGTATCTGGGGATTCCGTTCGCGGCGGGCTATCTCGGGCGCCGTTGGCTGCTGAAACTGCGAGGTACGGCGTGGTACGAAACGCGCTTCCTGCCGGCCATCAGCCCGATCACGCTGATCGCGCTGCTGTTCACCATCGTGGCGATGTTCAGCCTCAAGGGCGGTGACATCGTGCGCATTCCGCTCGACGCGGTGCGGATTGCCATCCCGCTGACGATCTACTTCTTCGTGCAGTTCCTGCTGAGCTTCTTCATGGGCCGCTGGATCGCACGCGACTACCCGCGCACCACCGCGATCGCATTCACCGCCACCGGCAACAATTTCGAGCTGGCCATTGCGGTGGCCATCGCCGCCTTCGGGCTGGGTTCGCCGGTCGCCTTCGCCGCTGTGATCGGGCCGCTGGTGGAAGTGCCGGTGCTGATCGTGCTCGTGCATCTGGCGCTGCGGCTGGGACGGCGCGGGTTCCCGGCAAGCCCGGACGTGCGGTCACCGTGATCGCCCATCGCGTGGCGCTCATGCCAGGTGCAGATGGCCCTGGTACAGAGCCCACGCCGCCCAGCCGGCGACGACGATCACACCCGCCACGATCACCTGCTCCGCCCGGGTGAATATCCGCTGCCCATGCCCGTGCTTGGCGACCGCGAACAGGGCGATGCCCGGCGCATACAGCAACACCGACAACAGCACCTGGGACAGTCCACCGGCGTAGACCAGCCACAGCGCGTAGACCGTTGCCAGCCCGGCCACGAGCAGATCGCGGGCGCGCAGCCCGGGCTGCCCCGCATAGGTTTCCCCGCGCAGCGCCAGCAGGACGCCGTAACCGGCCGAGAACAGATACGGCACCAGGCTCATCGATGCGCCCAGCAGCACCAGGCTGGTGTAGGTGCCGGCACTGAACAGGGTAATGACCAGGAACAGCTGGATCAGCCCGTTGGTGAGCCACAGCGCATTGGCCGGGACCTGGCGCGCGTTCTCGCGCCCGAGGAAGGCCGGCATCGTGCCATCCCCCGCCGCGGCGTACAGCACCTCGGCGCACAGCAGCACCCAGGCCAGCAAGGCCCCCAGCACCGAGACGATCATGCCGATGATGATCAGCGTGGCGCCCCAGGGCCCGACAATGGCCTCCAGCACGAACGCCATCGACGGGTTGCGCGACTGTGCCAGTGCTTCCTGGCGCAGCACGCCCATCGACAGCAGATTGACCAGCATCAACAACGCAAGCACGCACAGGAACCCGATGATGGTCGCGCGCCCGACATCCGAACGCCTGGCCGCGCGTCGCGAGTAGATGCTGGCGCCCTCGATGCCGATGAACACCCACACGGTGATCAGCATCATGCCGCGCAGCTGCTCGCCCACACTGCCCAGTTCCACCGTGCCCCAGAACTGCGCGGTGAAGATATCGGCCTTGAAGCCGACCGCGGCGATGATCAGGAACACCACGATCGGCACGATCTTGGCGACGGTGACGACCGCATTGACCAGCGCGGCCTGGCGGATGCCACGCAGGATCATCGCGTGCATCGCCCACAGCAGCACGGACGCGCACGCCACCGCCTGCCACGTATTGCCTTCGCCGAAGGCCGGCACGAAGTAGCCCAGCCCGCTGAAGATCAGCACGAAGTAGCTGACGTTGCCGAGCAGCGAACAGACCCAGTAGCCCCAGGCGGCCGAGAAGCCGATGTAGTCGCCGAAGCCGGCACGCGCGTACGCATAGATGCCGGTGTCCAGCTCGGGCTTGCGGTTGACCAGGTTCTGGAACACGAACGCCAGCATCAGCATCCCCAGGCCGCTGATCGTCCAGCCGATCAGGGCCGCGCCCGGGCCCGCACTGCGTGCGATGTTCTGCGGCAACGAGAAAATGCCGGCGCCGATCATCGAGCCGACCACCAGCGCGGTCAACGCGGTCAGGCCGAGCCGGTCGGAACGAGAGGTCATGTACTCACCATGCCGGGACAGGATAGCGTCGATTACCAACGCAGGGCGGTGAGCATCCGGTGAACCAGGCGTACCGGCGTGCCGCTGCGTGCGGCACGCCGGGCTGGATCAGAAGGTCTGCCAGTCGTCCCCGGCCACCGCCGTTGCCGGCATCCGTGCGGTGCTGCGCGCCGGCGCGGCGCGGCGTGCCGGTGCACTGGCCGGGCCAGCACTGGACTGCAGGCGGAAGATCGCCACGGCAGTACCCAGCTGCTGCGCCTGCTCTTCCATCGCGCGCGCCGCCGCCGTGGCTTCCTCGACCAGTGCCGCGTTCTGCTGCGTGGTCTCGTCCATCTGGGTAATGGTCTGGTTGACCTGCTCGATGCCGGCGGACTGTTCCTTCGAGGCCGCCGAGATCTCGGCCATGATGTCGTTGACCCGGCGCACGCCGGTGACGATCTCTTCCATGGTGCGGCCGGCGGTGTGCACCAGCGCCGAGCCCGCACTGACCTGGGTGACCGAGTCGTCGATCAGGGACTTGATCTCCTTGGCCGCTCCCGCCGAGCGCTGCGCCAGCGCGCGCACTTCCGTGGCCACCACCGCGAAACCGCGGCCCTGTTCGCCGGCGCGCGCCGCTTCGACGGCGGCATTCAAGGCCAGGATGTTGGTCTGGAACGCAATGCCGTCGATCACCGAGATGATCTCGGCGATGCGCTTGGACGAGGCCTCGATGCCGGCCATCGTGGTCACGACCTGGCCGACCACCACGCCGCCCTGCGAGGCCACGTCGGCGGCGCCGGCCGCGAGCTGGTTCGCCTGCACCGCATGGTCCGCGTTCTGGCGCACGGTGGAGGTGAGCTCCTCCATCGACGCCGCGGTCTCCTCCAGGCTGGCCGCCTGCTGTTCGGTACGGCGCGACAGATCGCTGTTGCCCGCGGCGATCTCGCCGGCGGCCAGATTGATGCTGCCGGTCGCCTGCTGGATGCGGCCGACGATGTCGGTCAGCTGGGCCACGGTGGTGTTGGCATCGTCCCGCATCCGCGCGAACACGCCATGGAAATCGCCCTGCATGCGCGCGGTGAGGTCGCCCGCCGCGATCGCGCGCAGCAGCGCGGAGATCTGCTGCAGATTGTCATCGCTGACCTGCATCATCGTGTTGAGATTCTCGACCATCGCGCGGAAGTCGTGGTCGAAACGCACCACGTCGCCACGCTGACTGAAATCGCCCACCGCCGCCGCGCCGGCCAGTTCCCCGATCTGGGTGTTGATCGCACGCAGGTTGGCCTTGGTGGTATCCATCGCGGCGGTGAAGGCCGCCTGTTCGCCGGGCAGGCGATCCATGTCAGGGCTCAGGTCACCTACCGCATAGCGCTGCATCACCTCGACCAGGCGGCGGGTCACCGCGATGTTGGCCCCGACCAGCTGGTTGGTGTCTTCCACCATCTTGCCGTACTCGCCCGGGAAGGCCTGCGCGTCCATGCGGTAGCTCAGCTCGCCCGCCTCGTGGCGCTGGGCCATTTCGCCCTGCGCGGCCATCACCGCGCGCAGCTGGCCGCGCATGCGCTGCATCGATTCCAGCAGGCGTCCCACCTCATCGTTGCGCGCCGGCGGCAGCGGCGTATCCAGACGGCCCTCGGCGACGTCGGCCGAGAGACGGACAGCATCGGCCAGCGGGCGGATCGCCTGACGGCGCAGCAACACGTACACGCTGCCGCTGAGCACCAGGGCGGCGCCCAGGCCCACGGCCAGGATGATCCACAGCAGCGCGCGCGCCTGCGCGGTAATCAGCGCGTGCGGCACGATCACGCCGAGTGCGAAGTGCTCTTCACTGCCGCCGATGCGCAGCGGCACGTAGGTTTTCACATCGCCCGCGGCGTCCGGTTCGAAAGCGTCGAAGGTCTTGTCGGCCTTCACTGCCGCCAGCACCTGCCTGGTCAGCGCATCCTCGCGACGCCTGCCGATCTCGTTCGGATCCTTCGCGGCCAGCACGATGCCGCCGGGCGAGATCAGTTCAACGTGGCCTTCGCCCATCGGGCGCAATGCGGCCAGGTGCTTCTGCAGGGCGGCCAGCGCGAAGTCCACGGTCACCGCGCCGAGGAACGTGCCGTCGTCGACCACCGGAGTGGACAGCGTGGTCATCAGTACCTTCTGCCCGGCGATCTCGTAGGTGTAGGGTTCGGCCACCGTCTGCCGCTTGAGCGCCTTCGGCTTGAGGTACCAGTCGCCATCGCCGGGCACGTCGTACCCCTTCAGCGCATCCTGCATCGGGGCCCCCTCGTGCCAGGCCCAGTAGCTCATGAACCGGCCGGTGTCGTCGTGCGCCTCGGCGCCGACGAACTCGGCGTCCTTGCCATCGAAAGCGTCCGGCTCCCACAACGTGCCGAAGCCCACCCATTCCGGATGCACCTGCACCTGCTGGCGAATGACCGCAGCCACCGTCGCCCGGGAGAGCGTGCCCGCGGCGCGCTGGACCAGCAGGTTCTGCGCAAGCGCCTGGCTGGTGGCGAAGGCGCTGGACAGATCACCGCTCACCCGCAGCGCTTCGGCCTGGGCCTCGCTCTGCATGGTGTGGCGTGAGGCGTCGACCAGCGAGGCACTGGCCTCGCGGTAGCTGATGGCGGCGGTGATACCGAAGCAGAGCATGGCGATCAATGCGGTACCCAGCATCAATCGGTTGGCGATGCTGCCGGGGCGCTTGGACGCGGTGGGGCGGGACACGGGCATGGGGGCGGTTCCGGAAAAAGGGCATACCGGCGGACGCAGTCACGCGCCGCCACGGAAACACGCAGTCCATTGCGGGCCGGCACGCGCGCGGTGTCATCACGGCGCGGCCAGCAGGGAGCGATGCAACGTCGGATCGGCACAGGCAGCCCGCCGCCACTCCCGGCTGCGCTGGTCCTGTGCTGGGGGTCACCGCGTCGTACGCCACGGTGCCACCGCCCTGCCCTGTGGAGATGCCGCCTGCCCGCACCGTGACGGTGCCGGCCCAGAGAAGGGACTCAGCTGGATAACGGCGCAATGCGCGCGATGTTTAGCGCGGCTTCCTGACCGTGTTCAGTGAACGCCCGCGCCGCGCTCGCCACGCCCGAGCCGCTCCACCAGCGTCTGGCTGGCCGCATTGAGTCCGATCACCTCGACGTGGGCCCCGCGCGCGCGCAGCTTGCCGGTCACCCGCTCCAGCGCACCGACCGCACTGAGGTCCCAGAAGTGCGCATGGGTCAGGTCGATCTCCACGCGCTCGGGCACGTCCAGCAGATCGAACGCCGCGGCGAACTGCCCGGCCGAGGCGAAGAACACCTGGCCACTCACCATGTAGACACGCGTGCCCTCGGCGGTCACGGCATCCTGGATGTCCAGCATCCGGCCCACCTTGCGGGCGAAGAACAGGGCCGACAGCAGCACCCCGGTGAGCACGCCCTTGGCCAGGTCATGCGTGGCGACGGTGACGATCACCGTACCCAGCATCACCACCGAGGAGCTTTTCGGGTGCAGCCGGAACTCGGCGAACGAGCGCCAGTGGAAGGTGCCGATGCTGACCATGATCATCACCGCGACCAGCGCGGCCATCGGGATCTGCCGGACCCATTCCGCGCCGTATACCACCAGCAGCAGCAACAGCACGCCGGCCACGACGCACGACAGCCGCCCGCGTCCGCCGGAGGACACATTGATCACCGACTGCCCGATCATCGCGCAGCCGCCCATGCCCCCGAACAGCCCCGCGGTGATGTTGGCCAGGCCCTGCCCGGCGCACTCGCGGTTGCGCTGGCTCGGCGTGTCGGTCATGTCTTCCACGATCTGCGCGGTCATCATCGACTCCAGCAGCCCCACCACCGCCAGCGTAGCCGAGACCGGCAGCAGGATGCGCAGGGTCTCCCAGGTGAGCGGCACGTCCGGCAGCAGGAAGGTGGGCAGGCTGTCGGGCAGCGCGCCCATGTCACCGACGGTGCGGATGTCCAGCCCGAGCCAGATGGAGAGCGCGGTCAGCACCACGATCGCCACCAGCGGCGAGGGCACCGCCCGGGTCAGCAGTGGCAGCAGGTAGATGATCGCCAGGCCCGCCGCGCACACGGCGTACACCGTCCAGGGCATCCCGATCAGTTCGGGCAGCTGCGCCAGGAAGATCAGGATCGCCAGCGCGTTGACGAAGCCGGTGATCACCGAGCGCGAGACGAAGCGCATCAGGGCGCCGAGTTTCAGCGCGCCCGCGACGATCTGCAGCAGCCCGGCCAGGATCGTGGCGGCCAGCAGGTACTGCAGGCCGTGATCGCGGACCAGGTCGACCATCACCAGCGCCATCGCGCCGGTGGCCGCGGAAATCATGCCCGGCCGTCCACCGGCGATGGCGGTGACCACCGCGATGCAGAACGACGCGTACAGGCCGACCTTGGGGTCGACCCCGGCGATGATGGAAAAGGCGATCGCCTCGGGAATCAGCGCGAGGGCCACGACGGCGCCGGACAGCAGATCACCGCGGATATTGCCGAGCCATTGCTGGCGCAGCGGATAGGAAACAGACATGGACAGACTCCACGCACCGGCGATGCGCACGGCGCGTTGTGTGATGAGGACAAGGCACTCCCTGAGCCAGCGCAATGGCCGGCGCGTCGTCAACGCGGTATCAGGGTGGCGTCATCACAAGGGTCCTGCCGGGGCAGCGGAAGCGGCGCGCAGGATAGCGCAGTCGTGGGGTGGCCTCAAACGCAGTCGGGTGGTTGACCCTTCGCGCGGCGCAGCACACGATGCGCATCCGTCTTCCTTTGCAGGTGCTCCCATGTACGGTTTGATCGGCAAGATGTTGACCGCGCCCGGCGAGCGCGACGCAGTCATCGCGATCCTGCTGGAGGGAACCAGTGGCATGCCGGGCTGCCGCAGCTACGTGGTGGCGCGCGATCCCACGGCCCCGGACGCGATCTGGATCACCGAGGTCTGGGACAGCCAGGAGCTGCACCGTGCCTCGCTGGCACTGCCCTCTGTCCAGGCGGCGATCGCGAAGGCGCGACCGATGATCACGGGGTTCGGCGAGCGGTTCGAGACCGAGCCGGTGGGCGGCCTGGGCGCCCACGCAGTGCAGCCCTGATCACCGCGTGGCAGTGTCTGCCCATCGCGACGGCGCCTGCCCGGTCACCCGCCGGAACGCCGCGGCGAACTTGCCCGGATTGGCGTAGCCCATCGCCAACGCGACCTCGGTAACGCTGCGGCCTGCCAGCAGCATTGGCTTGGCGGCGTCCATCCGGCGCCAGGTGAGATACGCGTAGGGCGTCATGCCGGTCGCGATCCGGAAGCCGCGGCTGAATCCGCTGGCCTCCTGCCCGACTTCCTGCGCCATGCGGGCAACGCCCAGATCGTCGCCGAGATGGGCATCGATCAGTTCCTGCACGCGCTTGAGGTGCGTCGGTGACAGCCCGCGTCGCATAGCGGGCGCGGCAACCGGCAGCCCCGCCAACCGCTTCAGCACCAAGTCGACACCGTGCTCGAAGAACGCGGCGGACCCGGCGTGGGCGTCGGCGCAGTGCCACAGCGCCCCCAGCACCGAGGCGATCACCGGGTCGTCATGCAGCGCCGATGCCGCGCGATGCAGCTGCTCCATGTGCACGCCGTGCCCCTGCAGATGGCGCGCATCGATCGCCATGCCCAGCAGCGCCAGGGGTGGGCTGCGGAACTCGCCGGGGCAGTCCGGCAACACCACGTTGAACGTACCTGCCCGCCAGGGCTGCGCGATACGCCCAAGCGCCGTGCGTTGATACAGCGCACCGCCGCCCGCGGTGAGCAGCCCGATGCGCAGCGCGCTGCCCTCGCCCAGCGTGCCCTGCGCTGCCGCGAACGTGTGGCGGAGCATCAACACCGAGCCGTCGGCATTGCCGACGCAGGCATCCAGCGGACGGCCCGCTTCAGCGGCCAGCCGTTCGGCCACGACGGAGGGTGGCGGGGCAAGGGAGCGGGTCATCAGGTGTCCAGTTCTGGAGCAGCCACGCCGGAAATGGAGCGGCGGCGCCCGATTGTTACACAATAACATTCGCGACTCCTCCCCCATCACCGTGGTGCGCGCCACCACCCCAGAGGCCTCTCGTGAAACACGCTGTACTTGCCGGCGCCGTGCTCGCCGCGCTTCATCTGCTGCCCAGCGCGCCCGCCCGTGCGCAGTCCACGCCACCCGCCAAGGCGACCGACCTGGACGGCATCGTTGTCACCGGCAGCAAACGCGATACCCCGTACCTCAAGAGCGACATGTCGGTCACCGTGCTCGACCGCGAAGGGCTCAAGGAAGCGCACGTCACCGAGTTCCGCGACCTGGACAAGCTGGCGCCGAACGTGAAGTTCAACGTGATGGGCCAGCTCAGCGACATGTTCATCTCCATCCGCGGGATCGAGTCGAACCCGTTCCTGGTCAACCGCGCCTCGGTCTACATCGACGGCATCCCGTTCCGCGAACTGAGCAACGCGGTGTTGAACCATGTCGAGTCGGTGGAGATCCTGCGCGGCCCGCAGGGCACGCTGTACGGGGCGAACAGCGAGTCCGGCCTGGTGCTGGTGCGTACGCGCGCACCGTCGGCGACGACCGAGGGTGAGGTGAATGTCGGGCTGACTTCCTTCGGCAACGGCCATGGCAGCAGCATCGATGGCTTCCTCGGCGGCGCACTGGGCAACAGCGACCGGCTGTTCGGCTCGGTCGCGTTCATGGCCTCGGACGAAGACAGCCACCTCAAGAACCTCACGCCGTTCAATGGCGTCAAAGGCAAGGTCAAGGAGACCTACCTGCAGGGCAAGCTGCGCTGGGAGCCGACCGATACGCTGGCCATCAACGCGATCGCCTACCACCTAGGCACGCGTGCGCCCGGGATGTTCGAGTATGAGTACCTGCCGTTGGATGTGGGGCTGTACAACCGCACCTATGGCGCTCTCTACAACGGCGGCTGCCGTGCGGGTGACTTCACCTACATCAACGATGCGCCCAAGCGCACCACCAGGAATGAAACCGTCGTCGGCACCAGCGCGCAGTGGCAGCTCTCCGGCGGCACCCTGGATGCCGCACTCTCCTACCGGCAGGAGGAAGATACCTCCGCCGGCTACGACTTCGACATGACCGCCACACCCGCGCTCGCCGGCCGCATCTACGACAAGCAGCACAGCTGGAACGGCGAGCTGCGTTTCAGCTCACCCAGCGACCAGGCGCTGACCTACATCGCCGGCGTCTCCACCTACCGGCATCACAAGGATTCCATCCTTGGCACCTTGGTCGGCCCGCCGCTTCACGGCCTCGGCAGCTATGACCTCGCCCCGCTGCAGGGCTCGGATGGCCAGGACTACAGCGTGTTCGGCACGGCCAGCTACACGCCACCCTCGCTGCCGAAACTGACCGCCAGCCTTGGCCTGCGCCATGAGCAGGCCAAGCGCTCCACCCGCCAGCGCGAAGGCACGCTCGATCTGGGCCCGGGCGGCCTGGTGTTCTATCGCGACGCCGAACTCGCACACACCTTCACTGCCACACTGCCACGCGTGTCACTGCGCTACGACGCCAGCGATACGCTCTCGTTCTACGCCGCATCCGCCAAGGGCTACATTCCGGGCGGCTTCAATCTGGCGGCCGCGCAGAGTGACGTGGTCAACGACAAGGTGCTGCGCTACGAATCTGAAATGATGTGGAGCCACGAGCTCGGCTTCAAGATGAACGTGCTCAACGGGCGCGGGCATATCGGTGGCGCGGTGTTCCACATCACCTCCGACAACTGGCAGGAAATCCAATTGGCCACCGATGCCAACGGACGACCGATCTCCTCGGACTACGTCGGCTCGGATGCCTCGATCCGCTCACGTGGCGTCGAACTGGAGGGTGCGCTGGAGGTCCTGCCCGGGCTGACGCTGATGGCAAATGCGGGTTACGTCGATGCCGAGTACCGCACGCTGTTCGTCGGCGCCAATGAAAGCCTGGCCGGCAACGATGTGAAGCTCACCCCGCAGTACACCGCGTATCTTGCCGCCCGCTACCAGCACCGCTCCGGGCTGTTCGCGCGCGTGGAGTCGTCGTTCAATGGCCGCATGGCGCTGGACGAACGCAATCGCGCCTACCAACCGGCTGTGACCATCCTCGGCATGCAGCTCGGCTATGAAGCCGGGCCGTGGAGCACGCGCGTATACGTCGACAACCTGACCAACAAGCGGCGCATCAACGGGTTGATCTTCGACAACCTGGCGTTCGGACGTGACGGCAACTACTACGGTCCCATCGACCGCCCGCGCATCGTCGGTGCGGAAGTCGGGTATCGGTTCTGAGGCAGCGTGGAGGGTGCTGCGGGCGGTGCCCTCCTACTCCTTGAGCACTTCCTCTGCATCCACGATATCCACCCCCGAGACCTGCCCCAGCCAGCCATCGAACCACGGCTTGTGAGACGCGCCGACGATGGAGAGGACGCGGGAACCGGGGTGGTCACGCACGACCTCGAGAATGTTGGCGACCATGCGCAGATTGCGGATTTCCCAGCCCTGCACCCAGATCTGGGGGTAGTGCTGCGGTGACACCGCGGCCAGCGTCGAGCGCACATTGGACTCGGCGAGCACCTGCAGCGCCGCGGGATCGTTGACGCTGCGATACAGCGAGAGCAGGTCGTTGGACGCGATGAAGCCCGCCTCGCGCTCCGTCATGGCATCGAACGTAGGACCATACCCGCTCCATGCCTGCTGGAGCGCAGCCCCGAAGGCCTTGCGGTCCGCGATCTGGTGATTGTCACCGGTATGGTCGTCGACCGCGTACACGCGCTGCAGGCCAAGTCGCGCCGCCAGGACCGCGGCGATCTGGTAGCTCTCGTTCTTGCGTGTTTCGATCTGCTTGAGCAGCTCGACGAGGGTAGCGTCCAGCCCATCGCCCGCCCGTCGCTCCGACATGGGCAGCTGCAGCCACTGCACATACGCGGATGCCCGTTCGCCAGCGGCAAGGAACAGGGCGGCCAGTTGGCGACGCTGCGCGGGCGTGGGCGACGCCGGCCAGGTTGCGAGCGTCCTGTTGACCTCCACGATCGCGGCGGGCACGTCCAATCCCGTGGCCATCTTCGCGGTGTCCGTACTGGCGCAGTAGTCATCGCCGTAGACCGCCGCATGACGCTTCGCCAGGTCGCACTGCTCGCCACTGATGGCTTCGATGGTGATGTAGCCGGGCTTGAACGCCGCCAATCTGTCCAGCAGCGGGTCCAGTGCCTTGGGAGCAAAGGGTTCGTGCTCGCTCAGGTGGACGCTGCCCAACACGAGGACCTCGGTGCGTGGACCGACCATGTCCTTGTCCAGGTTCGCCAGGTCGATCTGCGCCTGGGCGCAGACCGGGATCAGGGCCATCAGGCAGGCCGACAACACGCGTTGCTTCATGCATCACCACCAGAGAAGTCCGTGGCAGCCTTTCTAACAGGCAGATGCTGGGCTGGCCGCGTGCCGGATGGCAGGGGGCCAACCGGGCTGATCGCGACACCCGATGCTGTCCAGACGGTGGCAGAATTGCGCGCCCGGTGTGTGCGGCGGGGATACCTCAAGGAAGCCAGGCATGTCGGACGAAAACAGCAAAGGCGAGTGGATCAGGTGGGTGATGCTGCTCGTCTTCCTGGCCATGCTGTTCGGCATTCCCCACAACTCACCGTGGTTCGGGCTGGTGTTCGTGTACCTGCTGGCCGGCCTGCTGTTCGTGGTGGGCAACATGGTGTGGATCGCGCTGCGCAGCGAAAGGGCGGCGGTGGCATTGCGCCGCACGCCACCCACGCGCGCCCTGCACACCCGCGAGGTGAACGCGCTGGTGTGGTTCGGCCAACCCGAACGGATCAGCTGGCGCATGCCACGCGGGAACGTGATCGACCTGATCAAGGTGGCTCAGGCCGCGGGCACCCGCCCGGTAGTGCGTACGGTACGTGGTCCGTATCGCGTGATGGTGCGCGCCCAGTATCACGATCGGCACGACTTCATCGGCGAGGTGGAGGTGCTCATGCTGCCGGGTGCTGACCGCCATATACGCGACACCAACGAAGCCGAGGTAGTGCTGTGCGGGAAGTTCGCGGTGGTGCTCGCGTTGAATGGCGCGTGGCGGATCGACCAGGCGCCGTCACTGCTGAGATAAGCCATGCGCCCGTTGTAGTCCGCGCGCCCCTACCTGACCGGGGCGCTTGGCAACACTACGGCGATCCCGCACAGTTCCCCCATGCACCCGGATCCCACTGCACCATGACACGCCTGCTCATCATCGAGGACAACCCCGAGTTGGTGGCCAACCTGTACGCATTCCTGGAGCCGCTGGGCTATGTGCTCGACGATGCACGCGATGGCGCTGCGGGCCTGCGCCTGGCGACCGGGAATGACTACGACGCGATCCTGCTGGATCTGACGCTGCCACGGCTGGACGGCATGACGCTCTGCCACAAACTTCGTCAGGAATTCCAGAATCCCGTCCCGGTGATCATGCTGACCGCGCGCGATCCGGTGGATGACCGCGTGCAGGGCTTTGCACTGGGCGCGGACGATTACCTGGTCAAGCCCTTCTCATTGATGGAACTCGATGCCCGCATCCAGGCGCTGGTGCGCCGTGCCCAGGGCCGCAGCGTCCAGGGCACGCTGACCTGGCAGGACCTGCGGGTGGACACCCGTGCACCGCAGGCGTGGCGGCAGGGCCAGACCATTACGCTGACCCCCAGCACCCACAAGCTGTTGCTGTGCCTGATGCGGGCCGCGCCCGGCGTGGTCAGGAAGCAGGAAATGGAATACCTGCTGTGGGGTGACCATCCGCCGGAAAGCGGTGCGTTGCGGACGCATATCCACGAGCTTCGGCAGCATGCGGACAAGAGCTTCACGTATCCGCTCATCGAGACGGTACACGGCATCGGATGGCGCCTGAGTGCGCCAGCGACGTCTGTCCCGGAATGACGACCCGAGGAGGTCAGTTGCCGTCATGAAAGCGATCTACCGCCAGATGACGCTCAGAACGCGTATCACCGTGTCGTTCGTGCTGCTGATGGTGGCCGTCATGGGCTTCGTGGTCGCCGCCGAGCAGTTGGACTATGACGAGCTCAGGGCCTACGTCATCTCCAGAAGCCTGCACGACGAGATGGATCGCCTGCAGGTCGACCTTGCCGATGGCATGCCGCCGACGCTGTCTCCGGGCAGTGACCTCTATGATGCGCGAAACGTGCCCGATGCCCTGCGCCCGTATGCACCGGGCTATTACAGCGCCGACCCGCCCGACGTCTGGCATCTGCTGGTGTTCGACCTCGGCGGCCAGCGCTATTACCTCCGCCAGGATGCCGAGCGATACCAGTATCTGGAGCACGTGATCGATGGCTATGCGCTCGTGGTCATGCTGTTGTGCATTCTCTGCGCGTTCTGGATCGGGCGACTGACGGCGGCGCGCGTCATCGCCCCCATCACCCGGCTGGCCGATGCGGTGCAGCGCGGGCAGACGCCGTTTCCCTTCCAGGAGGCACGCGACGAGATCGGGGTCCTGGCGCGCGCCTTCGCACAGCACAGCGACGAAGCGGAGCAGTACCTGCAGCGTGAACGATGTTTCGTGGGGGATGCCAGTCATGAACTGCGCACGCCCCTGGCCATCATTTCCGGCGCCGCCGAGACCATCGTTCACCAGCTGCCCGAGGACAGCCCCCTGCGCGCGAGCGGCGAGCGTATCGTCCGCACCACGCAGGAAATGCAGCGCCAGCTGTCCTGCCTGCTGCTGCTCTCGCGTGACCCACAGCGCCTTGCCAAGGAAGACGTCCCGCTGCGCCCGTTGATCGAGGAATGCATGGCGCGCTGCCAGCCCTGGCTGGCGGGCAAGCCGGTCGTCCTGCTGCTGGACGCACCGCAGGACCGCTGCGTCCACACCAACGCCGAGCTGGCGCGCAGCGTGCTCTGGAACCTGCTGCGCAATGCCTGCCAGTACACCGACAAGGGCGAGATCCGCATCGTCGTTCGGGACGCCACGCTGTCCATCGTCGACACCGGTCCAGGCCTGCCACCCAGCATGGATCCCCAGCAGTTCCAGCGCTTCACGCCCAGCCCGCGCCAGAGCGGGGAAGGGCTTGGCCTGTCGATCGTGCAACGGATCGTGGACCACCTGGGCTGGCGCATGGCGGTGGAGAGTTCGGAGAACGGTTGCCGCTTTACGCTGGACATGTCCGCAGCGCAGAGCCAGCCACACTAAGCGACTGCGTTTCGGCAACCAGGCCCTTTCGCGCCCGCTCCTGACAGCTTCCTGACGCCGCCCCTCCGATCCTGTGCACCCATCAATCCACGCAGGAGATGCAGATGCACTGGTCAGACCCGGACGGAGCCGGCAAGTATCGCCACGGCAGGACCGGATTCAACCGGATAGTCCACACGGTGATCCACTCGCGGGACGGCTTCATCGCCACCGTGCGGGGCGAAGCCGCTTTTCGACAGCTGCTGCTCCTGCATGGCGTCCTGATGGGAGGCACGTTCGTGCTCGACGTCAGCCCGGTGGAGCGGGCGCTGATGCTGGCCGTCAGCTTCATCAGCCTGATCGTGGAACTGCTCAACTCCGCCATCGAAGCCGTTGTTGATCGCATCTCGCTCGAGCTTCATCCGCTGTCGAAGAATGCCAAGGACATGGGCAGTACCGCTCAGGCCACGGCCTTGTTGATGGTGGGCGTCGTATGGGCGGTGATCCTGCTCGGCTAGAGCGCAGAGAAACACCAGGAAGTGCGCCTGACAACTTCCTGATAAACGCATTCTGATACTGCGCGCACTTTTCATTCATTGGAAGAATGCGCGTGCTTCAGCGTCTTGTGTTCGTGCGACTCAACCCGGTGCAGCTGACATGGATGGTCGCACTGTTCTTCACCACCGTCGGCAACGTTGCCCTGTGGCAGGCGCTGTGGAGGCATGCCGAGTTCGACAGCATGCGCGGCGTGCTGTTCTTCCTGAGCCTGCCGGTCTTCTTCTTCTGCCTGTTCAACCTGCTGCTCATGCCGGTGCTTGCGCTGCCCTACCTGCGCAAGCCATTGCTGGCGCTGCTGGTGATCATCAGCGCCGCAAGCACGTACTTCATGCTGCACTACAACGTCCTGATCGACCGCAGCATGGTGCAGAACGTGTTCGAGACCAACCAGGCCGAGCTTGGGTCGTATTTCTCCGTTTCCCTCCTGCTCACCATCGTAACGCTGGGTGTGCTCCCGGCCGCCGCGATGATGTCGCTGCGCATCCGCAGCGGGTGCGTGCTGCAGACCGCGTCCTGGATGCTGCTCAACCTGCTGGCGAGCCTGGCGATCCTGGCCGTGATATCCATGCTGTTCTACAAGGACTATGCCTCCCTGCTGCGCAACAACCGCGAGCTCAGGGACCAGGTGCTGCCGGTCAACTTCGTGCGCCATGCCAACGGCTATCTCAAGCGCAAGTACATCGCGGTGTCACGACCGCTGCAGCCCGTCGCCGAGGATGCCACCCGCCCGCCATCAATCACGGGCAGGCGGCCCAGGCTGGTGATTGCCGTGGTGGGCGAAACCGCGCGGGCGCAGAACTTCCAGCTCAACGGCTACCCGCGCGCCACCAATCCCGTGCTGTCGCAGCGGAGCGACATCATCGCCTTCAAGAACGTCTCGTCGTGCGGCACGGCGACCGCCATTTCGCTGCCTTGCATGTTCTCCAGGATGACGCGCACCCAGTACGATGACGTACGCGCGGCGACGGAAGAGAATCTCCTGGATATCCTGAAGCGCACCGGTGTGAACATCCTCTGGCGCAACAACAACAATGGTGGCTGCAAGGGCGTGTGCGCACGCGTACCCACCGATGACATGCCGGCCTTCAAGGTGGCCGCGCAGTGTCTCAACAAGGACGGCACCTGCTACGACGAAGTGCTGCTGCATCAGCTGGACGCACGCATCGACGCCATGCAGGGAGACGGCCTGATCGTGCTCCACCAGCTGGGCAGCCACGGCCCAACCTACTTCGAGCGTTACCCTGCCGACGGCAAGGTCTTCACGCCAACCTGCGACAGCAACCAGATCCAGAAGTGCACCAACGCCGCGCTGACCAATACCTACGACAACACGCTGGTCTACACCGACCGGATGCTGGGCAAGACCATTGACCTGCTGCAGAGCCATGCGGCGCAGCGGGACGTAGCGATGATCTACGTCTCCGATCATGGCGAGTCGCTTGGCGAACGCGGCATGTACCTGCACGGCACGCCCTACCTCATTGCGCCTCAGGAGCAGATCCGCGTCCCGATGGTGATGTGGTTCTCGCCCGCGTTTGCGCACCATGCAAACCTGAATCTGTCCTGCCTGCGCAACCGTGCCGAGGGCGCGGCGTACAGTCACGACAACGTCTACCACTCCCTGCTGGGTCTGTTCGATGTCCGCAGCCAGGTCTACCAGCGTGATCTGGACCTGTTTGCCGCGTGCCGCGCTTGAATCCACGGACCCGCGACCTCATTGACTGCTGGCGCCCGCGGTTGGGCGCTCTCAGGAGAAATGCATGCCGCACCATGAAAACGTCGCCCTCGCCGGCGTCATCGAGCACGTGTTCGCTCATCGCTTCACGCTGATCTGCAACGATCAGGCCTACCTGGCCGACCTGGGCCCGAAGGGCGCAGACGCGTTCCCGCTCAGCCCGGGGCTGGCCGTCAGGCTGGAGGGCGAGCAGCGTCCATCGGAGATCAAGGTCGCACGTATCGCCAGAAAGGGCGGCGCGTTCGTGGACGTGGAACACAAGAAGCCGCATCACGGCCCCAAACACCACCCTTCGGATGCGCCGGCCGATCCGCGGGTCGTGCTGGCAGCGGTGAAGAACGCCGGCTGGACAGTCGTCGGCCAGCCCAAACCCAAGCCCAGGCATTTTGAACTGCTGGCCCAGCGCGGGGCGGGCGAATGGACCGAACTGCACGTGGATTTCGCCGGGGTCATCTACAAGGAAAAGCGCGCCGACGCGGACAAGTGGCACCTGCCGGTTTGATCACGCGGTAGCACGCCCGTACACGAGCCCTGGGACAACCAGGGCTCCACCAACGAAGGGCTCCGCGGCGCGACGCGGCCGTCACGGGCGCACGCGCATAACGTGCCAACGCCACGCACCGGGGCGTATCATCCCGCCCCTCGAGCCTGCGCCAGTGACTCCCTCGCCTCCTTTGCCGCCGTCATCGCAGTCGTCTGACCGTGCGCTGGATGGGGTGAACTTCTTCCTGGCCGATGTCCGGGATGGACTGGGGCCTTATCTGGCGATCTACCTGCTGGCCGTGCATCACTGGGAGCCGGCCAGCATCGGACTGGTCATGACCGTTGCAGGCCTCGCCGCCCTGCTCGCCCAGACCCCGGCCGGGGCATTGATGGACAGGATCACCGCCAAGCGCGCAATGGTCGTCGCAGCCGCGATCCTGGTCACGGCCAGCTGCCTGGCGCTGCCCTGGATCACCTCCTTCACCGTCGTTGCGGTGACCCAGGCGATCGGCGCGGTGGCCGGGACCGTTTTCGCGCCCGCCGTCGCGGCGATATCGCTGGGGATCGTCGGCCCACGCGCGTTCGCACGGCGCATGGGCCGCAACGAAACGTTCAACCACGCAGGCAACGCCGTGGCGGCCTTGCTGGCGGGCGGGTTGGCCTATCTGGGCGGGCCGGTGGTGGTGTTCTACCTGATGGCGGCGATGACCCTGGCCAGCATCGGCGCGGTGCTGATGATTCCTTCCGGTGCCATCGACCACGCGCAGGCGCGCGGATTGCGCTCCGCCGGCCAGGAAGCGCACGCCCCGGCCTCGGCGCGCCTGTTGCTGCACAATCGGACGCTGATGATGCTGGCGACGTGCTGTGCGCTGTTCCACCTGGCCAATGCGGCGATGCTTCCGCTGGTCGGACAGAAGCTCTCCCAGACCAGCCCTGCCCTGGCGACGACCCTGACCGCGGCCTGCATTGTCGCGGCCCAGCTGGTCATGGTGCCGGCCGCCATGCTGGTCGGTGCCCGGGCCGACGCCTGGGGGCGCAAGCCACTGCTGCTGGCGGCCTTCCTCATCCTGCCGATCCGGGGCGTGCTCTACCCGCTGTCCGATGCGCCCGCGTGGCTGCTCGGCGTGCAGCTGCTGGATGGCGTCGGCGCGGGCATCTTCGGTGCACTGCTTCCCGTCATCATCAGCGACCTGACCCAGGGCACCGGCCGCTTCAATGTGACGCTGGGTGCGGTGTCCGCGGTGTTCGGGCTGGGCGCTGCGTTCAGCCCGGGCCTGGCCGGGGTGATCGTCCAGTTCGCTGGTTATGATGCGGCGTTCCTGACCCTGGCAGGCATAGCAGCCATCGCCTTCCTGGTGGTGATGGCCGTGCCGGAGACCCACCGCCCCCATCCGCCTCGCGCCGTGGCCGCTCGTTCAACGACAATGCCCTCCGACGCCGGCCCTTGAGAACCCGCTGAGCACTCGATGCAGATTTCCACCACGTCCATGATCATCTGGATGGCGACCGCCGTTGCCACCTGCGGCATCCTCTTTCGCCCCTGGCGGGTGCCGGAGTATGCGTGGGCACTGGGCACGGCCGTGCTGCTGACGGTCGCCGGCCTGGTGCCGTTCGGCACCGCCATCGCTGCGGTGGCCGAGGGAACCGATGTCTACCTGTTCCTGATCGGCATGATGGTGCTGGCCGAACTGGCGCGGCAGGAAGGACTGTTCGACTGGCTGGCCGCGTATGCCGTAGGGCACGCCAAGGGCTCGGGACGCCGCCTGTTCGACCTGGTGTTCCTGGTCGGCACGGTGGTGACGATCTTCCTCTCCAATGACGCCACCGCGGTCGTGCTGACGCCGGCGGTGTATGCCGCCTGCAAGGCGGCACGCGCCGATCCGCTGCCCTACCTGTTCGTCTGCGCGTTCATCGCCAATGCCGCCAGCTTCGTGCTGCCCATTTCCAATCCGGCCAACCTGGTCGTCTTCGGCAGCCACATGCCCTCCCTCCCGGAATGGCTGCGGCAGTTCACGCTGCCCTCGCTGGCCGCGATCGGCATGACGTACCTGGTGCTGCGCTTGGCCCATCGGCGCCAGATCGCCCGACCGCTGGCCGCACTGGCGGAGCAGCCGGCCTTGTCCGAGGGGGGACGCCTGTGCGCGATCGGGGTCGGCGTGACCGGCAGCGTCCTGCTGGTCACCTCGGCCATGAAGGGACCGCTTGGGCTGACCACATTCTGCGCCGGCGCGGCGACGCTGGCCCTCATCTGCCTGCGTCAGCGCCGCAGCCCGCTGCCGATGCTGCGGCACGTGTCCTGGGGTGTGCTGCCGCTGGTCGCCGGACTGTTCGTCCTGGTGGAAGCCGTAGCACAGACGGGCGTGATCCAGATGGCGGCCCAGGCACTCGAGGAGCTGGCGCGGAGATCGCCCACCGAGGCGGGCTGGGCGGCGGGCGTCGCCGCAGCCGTACTGAGCAACCTGGCCAACAACCTGCCGATCGGCCTGGTGGCCGGCTCGGTGGGCCAGATGGCGGACGTGCCGGCGCAGGTCAGAGCGGCGCTGTTGATTGGTGTCGACCTGGGTCCGAACCTGTCGGTGACCGGATCGCTCGCGACCATGCTCTGGCTGGTCGCGCTTCGGCGCGAAGGCGAGCACGTCAGCCCGCTGAGCTTCCTGCGCCTCGGCCTCCTGGTGATGCCGCCGGCCCTGATCGCCGCGCTGCTGTTGCTGTAAGCGCACGCCGCGCCTGCAGCTGAGAAGCGCTCGAACGTTTTACAGGGCCTTGGACAAGGCCAGCAGGTCGGCGGCAAATGTTGCGTAGTCGTCCACGGCGAAATCGTGGGCCTCCCTGCGCGCGATCTGGCGGACGCCGACCAGCGAGGTCTCCGGCACCACGACCAGATACTGGCCCATGTAACCCATCGCAGCGTAAGCGGCGACCGGTCCGCGCACCTGATCGAACAGGTCCGTGAGCTTGATGCCCCGGCTGGTGATCTCGCGGCCGTACGCGTCAGCCCAGCTGGGCCCGAGGCTGTCCCCGAAGAACGCGAACAGCTCGCCCTTGCTGGCAAACCTGCGAGTACCCGCCTTCAACAGCCCGGCCGCCACGCCCGCATCGACGCCGTTGCGCGACAGAACCGATGCCGCGTCCGGCTTCAGCGTAAACCGCTCCCAGGCAGGAATTCTCCACCACAGCAGCCCCACCTCCTTCGAGCGGGCGCTTTCGGCGACGAGTTCGGCGACGAACGCTTCTCCCAGCAGCCGACGCCCGTCCGGCGCGATACCCTTGTCCAGGATCAACCGGCCCAGTTTGGCGAGGTCGGCAGCGGACAATGCCAGGCCGGCCATGCCGATCGGCGTGCCTGCATCATCCCTGCGCCACGTATAGTCCGTGATGCCCAGTGGCTGGAACAAGCCACTCTCGACGACGCGATCCATCGGCTTCCCCGAGACGCGCTCGACGATGCCGGCGAGGAGGTTGGTCGCCTTGTTGTTGTAGGAGAACGTCGACCCGGGATCGGTTGACAGTTCCGCCGCCAATGCCAGCTTGACCAGATCCGGCGCACCTTCCAGCTCAATGCCTGCGTTGGGCACATTCTGCAGGCCGGAGGTGTGGTTGAGCAGCATCCGCACCGTGATGTCGCGCTTGCGCCCCTGTGCCCACTCTGGATAGATCGCGCTTACCGGCTGATCCAGCGATTCCAGTGCGCCGCTGTGCAGCAACAACCCGATGGACAGTGCCACGACCGACTTGGTCGCCGACATCAGTTCGATCGGCTGCGCTGCAGCGGTGCTGCGGGTCTCGAGCAGCGTCTTTCCATCGCGCTGTATCAGCATCGCATCGGAGCGCGACATCGCCGCGTTGGCCTTCAGATTGGCCAGGGCATCCGCCAACCCACCGCTGGCAGCGAACGCGTTGCAGCACACCAGGCAGCTCAGTGCCATCCACCACGATTTCAAGCGCATGCGCATTCCTCCGGAAACGGAGATAGCGTAACTACAGATGTAGTCAGGCTGGAGTGGCAGAAGTCATGGGATGGGAGGTACCCACGCGATTCACACTATCTAGCTATTCCCTTGGCGATTTGCATGAGCATCTGCTCGCCTTCCTCTATGTGTCCGCCGTCGTCACTGAGCAACGTCAACAAATAAGCTCTATTCGACGTAATCCATCGCAGCTCCGCCTTGCCTTTGCCGTCCTTGGATCGGGCCGCGTAAGACCTGGCAGGGACACCGTTAACCTGGGTATTCAGGGTTTCCCGAGTCAGGGTGTGCTTCGTCCTTGAGGCCAGGTAATCGTCCTCGGACAGGATGACCAAGCCAACGTTTGGGATCCGATATACACGCGACACGCCCGTGGAGCGATCACCACTCACCGTTCCATTCGGCTCTGTGCTGAGCAACTGTGCCGCTCCAATTGGGGTCCGGGAGATATCTGCGGGCGCATAGGACAGGCGGCGCTTGAGCTCCGAGTCGCTTCTTCGCACAGGACTCAGGCCTGCAATCACCTCAGACGTTGAAGGGATCGTGCCAGCCGCAACATCCAACGTTCCACGACTTCTTTTCTTGATCCCTTCAACCATATTTTCTTTGATGGATGCCGGGGCGTCCAACTCAGCCAGGGAAATGATCTCCACTTGACCTTGAATGGCTGGTGCTCGATTGGCAGCGGCTGTTCTGCTCTCGGTAGCGTGCTGTCCGGCCAGTGAGTGAGTCCAAGCTGCCAAGTCACGTTGTAGCGCTTCAGCGGGCTGCGGCTGCACGACCGTTTGTGCAACTACCGGTGCCGCAATACACGCAAGGGCCAATGCGGCCACTCTGCTTTTCATGTCGGTCACCCTTCTGTGAGGCTGCAATCGACTGTGGGGGTTTCGCGGGTCCCGTAAGCGATGAGGTTGACGTTCTCATCCAGGAGACTGCAGCTGTGATGGCCGGTCACTTTCATAACCTCGCTGTCGTTGGTGTGGGACCGCGTGGTGCCTCCACAAGAACAGCTGACCGGGGATTCGAGCGGCCACCAAACGGGCACCAAGTGCTGACCGCTGCTGCATCACCACCAATACAATCGAGGTAAATACTTGATTGTGTTGGTGGCCCACCAGCAACCACAATGCGTCCGTATCTACTTGATTTGCCTACGATAGTTACAGATATCATTCTGCACCGACTCGCTTTTCGACTCACTTCCATCAACCCATGCCAGACCTCGATAGGTAACGGATGCTGCGGATCGTGCCAGCTGCCGCAGTTTGGTGGATGTAAAAGAAGGCCGCCTAGCATGGACTTTGGCGGCCTGGGGTGGGCTGGGGATCGTCGAACCTCGGATAGCGGGGCCAAGTTGACAAGGGGTGGGCGGGAGCGTCAGAGCGCGGCCATCAACTGGGGAGCAAAAGGAACCGGAGCCTTAGGCTTGATGCCACCGTAAACGCCGTTACTGGTGGCGAAGGTACGGGCACCCTTCCCTGCACGGAAGCGCAGATAGAGATCCACCTTGGTGAGGTAGCGCATCGCTTCTTCCAAGTATGCCCATTTGGTGTCATCCGCCCGATTCACCATGCCGATGCCGCAGTTCTCGTACTCCTCCTTCTTCTTGTTGCAGTTGAAGTACATGCCTTTCCCCTCGGTTACCTCGTCCCTCCAGTACGCGCCGATGGCATCCGCAATGTTGATGTCCTTCGACATTCTTTGGCCGTCGAAGAAGAAGGCCATATGAAAGTGGTAGCCCTTCTCAAAGCCGTACTCCATCTTCCACATGTATCCAGCCAGGTGCTTGGAGTAAGGGCCTTTACGCACGAACTTGAGCAGTTGGTCGCGGTGCCGCTTCGCCTGCTCAAACGTCATTGCTTGCCCCCTAAATCCTACCCGTGGGCAGAAAGTCGAGATGTAGCCGAGGTCAATCCGCAGTGCGAGTGCCTTTGAGTACTGCCGTCGCAGATCGTCAAGGAGTGCCTTACACGCCGCAGCGTTCTTACGCTCGCTGCGCTTCATGTCCTTCAAGTGGGTTCGCAGCTCCTTTCCTTTGCCATATGCACGAGCCTCTGCAATTGCCGCATCCAGTACAGCAATGTCCTCAGGCCAAAGCCGCTGCCCCATCGGATAGATGTGACCAAAGAAGCGCTTGAAGAGCATAAAGAGCGGGCTGTGGCGATGCTGCGGGAACTGCTCGTCGATCGCGTGGAGATCCGACTTCAGGCAGAGGACAAGAGCATCACCAATGCGCGTACGCTCTACAAAATCACAGCCTGCGTGCTTGTAACAGCGGAAGAGCGGGCCCTTACTGCTGATGAGCTTTCCCATCATGTCAACGATTCGCTTTACTTCGAATACGGCATCCAGCTGGTGAGTGATGTACCTAGTTCCATCCTCTCCCCATACGTACGCTCGCTGGTGCATCAGACCGCTAGCTTTAACCTTGTCCATTCGTCACACCTACGCTATGCCATATACAACCCAGTTCCATATGTAACAGTGTTCATTCCTACGTCGCGGCCTCCGCGATCTTCCGCATTCCTCCGTGTGAACTCCGGAATACTCGTCTCTTCTGGCGACTTTTTCAGGTCGTCTGGATGGAAAGTTAGCGCTCGCGCATCACCTCCCTGGCCTGCATTAGGCCGATGACGAAAGAGTCGAGCTCGTGCTCAAGGAAGGCTATCGTCGAGCCAAGCCGAACGGGCTTGGGGAACTCCGGAAGGTAGCTGGGCGAACGTTCGTCCAAGTAGGCATAGAGTGTCGACTTGGCGATGCCCAGGCGCGCTTGGACCTCCGCTCTGCGAAGCATCCGAAGGGTCGGTGGTGAGGGCTTGTCCATTGCGTTTCATTGCGTCGAGGAGGTGTGGTCAGCGTACGAACGGAACTGGCCCCGCCGCTAGACCTCAAGTGCGACTACCCACCATAAAGCACCTAAGTGATTGAATTTAAAGTACTGCCAAGTTCTAGGGGGGAACTAGCTTTCTTGGGGGGGAACCAGGTTTCACTGGGGCAGAGCCCGGTAGGCGGGCTCCGCGATGAATCAGTCCAGCTTGGTCTGCACCAAGAGGCCGGCCAGGAAGACGACCGCGAAGGCGGCCAGGTACTCGAGAGGGGAATTGGATCGTTCGGTGAACACGATAGGCTCCTAGTTAGTAGGGAGCCGGCATTGCGCCGGCATAGAAGAGAGGCTGATGCCTCTCCCTATCGTGTTATGGGTTTGAAATCTGTTTGACTGGCGCCGCTTCAGTCCAGGTCTGAGACGGTCTTGTTAGACCGCCACTCAGGCACCTTGGCCACTGGAGCCGGTTCAATGATGCCCACTGCGGCCCGCAGGACTACGGGCCAACCATGGCCATCGATGTAGTGCCGGATGCCGTTCTGGCGCAGGAACATCAACTGCCGAGCCTTCTGGGGCGTGCGCGTCAGCGCCTTGATCTCGTCGCGGGTCAGGCAGAGCTTTTCTGACATTTCATACCGCCTTGTTGGATCGCCATGCCAGCCTGGGCGAGTCAGCCGTCGATGGCGCCCCAACCGCCTTACGTAGGACGATGACCCTGTTGTACTCGTCAACGTGATGCTGGATGCCGTTCTGGCGGAAGAAGTCCAGCTGTCTAGACCTAATTGGAGTTCTACTGATTTCCTCAACCTCAGCGCGCGACAGCACTTCCCCTGGCATCGGACACCCCCTAAGCGACCAGTGCCGATCATGCCCCAGAGAGGTACTCTCGGCCAGAGCGATAAGGGACGCCCAATGAACACACCAGCACCGTTGCCCCAACTGGAGGCAGAGATTGCCGCCTTAAGGCAGCTATTGGCAGCATTTCGATTCGACCTAGCGGGCAAAGACTGGCTTACGGTCGAGGAGGCGGCCTACTACTGCGGGGTGTCGATCAGCCAGTTCAACACCAAAGCTGCGGGCTACTCGCTTACCCCCCGAAACTTCATGGGTAAGAAGCTGTACGAGAAAGCGGCCCTATACCGGGCCATCCAGGCAGCCAGCCAGTGGGGTCAAGTGCCACTGACGGGATATGCCTCTGAGCCACAGTCTCCGGGCGTAGCTGCTGCCTTTGCCAAGCTGGCTCGCTACGAAAGACGACGCGGACGGACTTGAGGAGAGGCGTTTGAACGTTAGCGGAAAACTCATGACCCTGGCCCAGGCAGCGGAGTTGTCTGCATGCTCGACCAAGACGCTACGCCGAGCCATCGATGCAGGGCGCCTGAAGGCCTGCCGTCTAGGCCAAGGCGCAAAGTCAGATCGCATCCACCCTGCCGATCTAGATGCGTGGTGGGCTGCATCTCGACTCGAGCCCCTGCAGTTCCCCGCCTTTCCATACGCACGCCTGGCGCCGCCGTTCGACACGGTGGATGAAAGGTTGGACCGGCTACTCAGTCCCCCGCAACGAAAAAAGAAACCAGTATCGAAGCAGAAGACCCGACCTAAGCGCTGAAAGCGCTATAGCTCCAACGCCGCCGCCACCTAGCGATTTCGCCACCCCTGTCGAACTGGGCATGGTGACGTCACGGTGACCTGGCCCAGCCGTCCCGATCCCAGATTCCGGGCTGAACAGGCGAAGTCAGCCGTAGGTGGAAATAAAAGAGCTTCCCCAGCTCTTCACAGAGGATCAGGCACCTAGCCAACAAAAAACCCCGCCGAAGCGGGGTTCTTTAGATGAGAGACCTACGGTCTTTGCGAGCGTTTCACAGTGACGTTGCCTTCGCTCACTCTCACGCGGTATGAAACCGTCTTCGTAGTAGCGCTCATGGGGCCCTTCGACGCCTGGCCATTGGCCTGCGGTGCCACGATCCTTGCAGGAGCGCCCGACTTGGTAGGGATTCGCTGACAATTCAAGGCGTTAAGCATCATGGTTGTATCCCACGTGGTGGTGGATGATCTCCGGTTCATTCAGGAATGCAAAAGGCATGCCACGTCGCATCAATCCAATGCGGGTGCGGCCGCCCACTGTGGCGATGCCCATCGCGAATTTCTGTATAGCAGATTCGGCGTTAACCAGCGTCGAGACCAAATCGACGGCCGATTGTACTGGAAGATTTGCCAGATCCATCATGGGCGCTCCTTCGCCCCACGGGAGATCACCTGGCACCTGAGCCTGAATTTCGGCCTCAAATGGCTCAGGAACCTGAACGCCCTGCTTTCTTAGTTGGTCGAGCACTTCCGTCACGATGCTCTGCCTATGGGTGTCAAATGCGGCAATCACTGCACGTCCGACCCCCCATCTTGCGTCGGGGCTAATTCCTAGCATCAAGCTCGATATCGCGCTGGATTGGCCGGCCCAGGCCGCACTGCAATGGGGCGGATCAGCAAACTCCTCCAGCATGCTTTCCTGCTGCACGCTCACGCGAAACACTTTCGTGTAGTCATCGTCAGGTCCATACCCGCTGATGAGGAACTGAAGGTCATCCAGCATTGGACGCATCGCTTCATCAATCGCGGCGAAGCCTGTCTGTTGCTCCCAAAGCGGGCGGACGAATGTGAGGAAATCGCTGACCACCTCTTCCGCTTTTTTATAGGCCTTACCGCTAGATCTCGCGCTCCGACGGAATTTGTTTGCGATCTCAGCGATCACCACACCATTCAACGTTCCGAGCCCAGATGTAATCGCAGCAACGGAGCACTCGACATCGTCCTTCTCGCCGACTTCGAAAAGAACGAACATTTTCTGGACGCCACCCATTACGTTAGTAGGAGTGGCTACGAAATTGGCATCGGAGAACGCAAGCAGCGGTCGTCCTTGCGCATCGAACATTGGATTGCCATCCACGTCGCGAGCCAGTGCGTCTGGCGTCCGAAATGGAAAATAAGCTTTTTCAACTATGCTCGAAAGGGAGTCGCACCCCAGTACCACACCGTGAAACGTTGCTACGACGACATTTGTGGTCATCCCTGCCCCTCTTTAGTCTGCCCAGCCGCCAATCCCGTAGAAACGGCTGATCACCGCGAGGGCACCATGCCCTCTGCGACAGATGCTACCTGTGCGAAGAGGCTCTCGCCAATGAGCATACTTGTCCATACTTGTCCTGCTCCGCCCCTCGGCGTCCAGACTAGCTCAAGGATCATCCGCGGGACGCTCTCAGATGGGTAGGTCTAGCTTAGGCATTTGATTGGCGGCAGAAACCTTATCTTGTCGTTGCCGGAGCGCTTCAAGCCGCTCTACTAGGAAGGCATCCGGATTCCATTCCCTTTCAGGCCGCCCAGGTACTCCGGTAGCGAGCCTGAGCTTTCCCGCGAGCTCAACCACCATCACACCGATCTCCGCAAAACGAAGCTGACGTTGAGCAATGTAGGTGTCGTAAGGGAAACCATCATAATCATGGATATCCGCCAAGTACTGCTTCGCCTCATCGATCTCAAGGGGCAACGAGAGAATGGAGTACATCAGGTTCGGCTCAATGGACTTCCACTCGACCTTCACCGCCTCCCATGTGAGCGCTGGGGCCTGAGTTTGTTCAAGGTAGTAGTCCTCTCCGTCCTTGGTTCGGCCCGCCGGATGACCCTCCGCGGTGCCTTCATCGCCCGCTACGCTTGCACACCCATGGATAAGGCGCTCGAGTTCGATCAGTACAGTGGCCCCTAGATAGGCGGCATCAGCCGTTCTGTCACGCCTCCTCTTCCAAATGTCAGCAAGCTGCGCAAGCAGCCAACCTATGACTACGCCGCCGACAATATTCCCTACTGCGTCCATTCGTGTCCCCTCTGTGCCGATGGTCAACCAGCGAGAGTGTCTACCAACCCCGTTCACTGCTGGCCCATTTCTCCAGGTCCAAGCCAGAGACTCCTTCAGCCTGGACGTGGCTGCCCTAGGCCGGATGCTACCCCTGAGGTATCCCAATGCCAATCGAGGGGGGGTTAGGCTGCCTCCTCGGCCAATTCGGGGTCCAGCCTGAGAGCGGTCGATTCGAACCAATGAGCCTCAGTCCGCAGTCGAGCGGCGCCCCGTCTCCGAGTTGCCCTCGCCCGCCAGTCGCCGCTGTGATTCCTGTCCAAGTCGTCGGCCTGCTGCCATAGCGAAGCCGCCCGCGCGCGCCCAGTGTGCCTTGCCGATGCTCTTCTGATCCATGCAGCTACTGTCGCCGCCGACGGTCGCACGCGCCGATACGGAGGCAACGCCGGCTGACTGGCACCGCTACAGCTTCGGGTTGGGGATCGCATCCAGTCGTCTCTGCTGCTGGAGCTCGATGCGGGAGAGCTTGCGGGCCGGCTCGTCGTTGGCCACCAGCCGCGCCACAGCCTCCTTCAGCGGCACACCCTCCAGAACCCGGACGGCACACCACCGCTCGGCATAGCACTTCCCCTGGGCGACGCTGGCAGCCCGGACCTCCTTGTCTTCCCACAGTTTCCTGCAGGCCAGGACGACACGGGCCCCGTGGCAACCAGGCTGTACGCTGGCGATCTGACGATTTCTCCACCACAGCCCCCAGTGCTCGCCGTACTGCACCCAGCCTCGGGGTTGAGGGGCAGTCATGAAGCCAATGAAGTTGCAGGGTGGGAGCATGCGCGCAGGATACGGACCGGGGTCTCAGATGTCGCGACGGCACGTGAGGGCCATGCAGGTGCCGCGTCCCTCCTCCTACAGCGCCCCCAGATCCTGCAATTCGATGTGACCCCGCCGAAGAAGTGCGGATAGAAGCCGACCGCCCGCGACTTGGCGACCCCAAGCCCGGTTCAGGTGTTCGGCTTGGAGACGCCCCGCTTCCAACACGGCGGCCGCCTCAAAACTGGCCGGCTTGCCGCGCAGCGGGTCGCCGGGCGAAGCCATCCCACCTTCCAGCGGCTGGACGATTGCCGGCTCCTCGTCGGCGTTCTTGGCATAGGCCATAGCCAGCATCCGGCCGTTTCTCGGCGACCATCCACCGAGCACAATCTCCGTGTGGAGCTGGTCCCTAGGGATGCCCGCGCGGTTGGCGGCCGCTAGGTAGTTCGGCCAGAGCTGATCGATCACCAGCCCCAGCTCCGCCATGAGCTGCTCCATCGTGAAATCCGCCCGGAAGCTGGCCTGCAGGCTCAGCTCGTAGAGTCGTAAGAAAAATTGCGCCGACCCGCGTGTGGCCATAACCAGGTTGTGTTGAGGGACTAGTAGCAGCTTGGCGGCCGAGGAATGCCCCCCGGTCATGGTATCGACGGCCAGCGTGTCGACAGCCACCAGAAGCTTGTCTGGGCTGAGGATGACGTTGAGGATGCTCATCGGGTAGTCCGTCTGGCGAAGCTGAACTATCGCGGGGCGTCCCTGCCCTGTCCAGCGGCATCACCGGACATATATATTTCGTTGACGTCGTTGGCCAGGCCGATGAGGCTGGGCCGCTACTTGAAGTAACGAGCGTACGGTGCCGATGCCTGCCGCGTGATCGAACGTTCACGGCCTTACCCGGTCAGGGCTTGATCACTGTTCTAGGCGGGGCGGTCCTTGCCTGCCCGCACTGCGAGAATCGCCAGGCCGTTAGCCTGGCCAGGTTCTCCGGGTTCATCGCTCGGGTGGGCAGCGCATCGCGCTCTGCAGCACCTACATGGACTGGGGGAGCAAGCAGTTAAAGGCGTGCAGATAGCGCCTAATTTTGCCGCTGAAACTCGGGCATCGCTCGACGCATATATTCGTCGAAAAGCGGAACCGTGAAAGCAGTGTCACCATGATTGGGGGCGTAAATCATTCCCTTCTTGATGAGGCTGCTTCGGGTTGGAGCAACAGACTCCACCCTTCGACCGAGGCAGCCAGCAATATCACCTGAACGATGCGGGCCGGGGCCAAGCTCCGCCATCGCCCTGATGTAATTCTTCTCTGCCGCCGTCAGGCGGTCCAAGCGCACCCTGAAAAATGACGCGTCGAGTTCGGCCAAAGCTCTAACAGTCGCCTCCTGCGCATCATTTTCTGTGATTGGAGACGCTTTGGCGATGTCCCACGCATGCTTCCCCCATTCTTGGAGGAAGTAAGGATACCCGGCCGTCTTGGACACGATCTCCGTAATTGCCGCGTCCTCAAACCCGACCGACTCCCTGGACGCAGGAACTTCCACAGCTGCCGCTGCACTTTCATTATCCAGCTTGTCCACATGAACGAACTCGAACAGTCGTTCAGCGTACGATTTGGCGTCGCCCATTTGCCCGAGAAGCTGGGGCAGCCCCGCTCCAACCATAGTGATAGGGAGCTGCGCTTGTGAACAAGCATGCAGTGACATGATCAATGACGCCAACTGCTCTTCAGCGACATGCTGAATTTCATCAACAAATAGGACAAGTGCAGTGCTTTCGGCCTTGGCCGCCTCGCCTACAGCAAGCATCAGCGCGCTCAAGTCATGGTCTAGATCGCCACTATCAGCAAGACCCTCCTCTTTAGCAAGATCAAGTCCCAGTTCGATATCCTGATATTTCAACTTCAGCGCACCAATGAACCCGCCCAGCGCGCGGAGAGCACGTCCAGCCGAATCCTTGGCGGCTTCCACCCGCGAAAGGCGTAACAAAGTTGCGCGAAGAGCTGGAGCCAATGCTGCCGGTAACGAGCGATTCTCAGGAGCCTCTACTGTCACCGCGTAGATATTCAAAGCCTGGGCGTCCGTGCGGACCTTGTTAAGCAAGACCGTTTTGCCGACCCCACGCAACCCATACATCACGAAGCTCCGGGAAGCTCTACCGGCGCGGATGCGGTCTAAAGCAACTGCAATACGCTCGATAAGATCATCCCGGCCCGAAAGCTCTGGGGGAGGGGTGCCAGCACCTGGCGCATAGGGGTTGGTTCGGGGATCCATAGCGACCTTAGTCAATCTTAGGTGATCTTATCGAATTTCGATAAGGTAGCATAAATTCCATAAGAGATGTTTGCGCCAGTAGCACTAAGTCGCCGCCAAATTATCTATGACGAGCTCCGACGCGGCACCAGCCCCAGCTTAGTCGACGTCCGACGTGTTGCAATGAGACCAGTGCTTAGAACTTCCCACTCACGAGAACCCCACTCAACGCGGTCGCCACGGCGAGGACTCGGTAGAGGCTAGAGTACCAGCCCTTTCGGACGGGAGAAGTCCACTGCCGGAGATCAATAATCATCTGGCCCGCCACTACGCTGCTACCCATCCAGAAGAGCGTCCAAGGGACTGCAACATCCGTAAAGGTCGCGAAAATGGCCACGCCGAAAAGCGGGACGGCTACGAAGAAGGCGAGTACCAGGAATACCTTGTTCAAAACAAGATCTCGCTTCTTCGCCTGCGCTTCTCTTTTAACCTCCTCATTCGCAGCGCTGATAACTTGCTCAGCTAGCTCTGGGTTCTCCTTTGAAGCCTGCAGCAACTTCGTGCGTAGTTCCTCAAGCGATACACGCCCTCTGACATCAGGCAGCGCCGTCTTACAGAATTTAGCGCTAACTACGCTTACCGCCCGTTCCAAACCTGATTCATCTTGCATCCGTGCTCTCCAGAGTCTTTGATAGCTTAGCGGCCCTAAGCAGTGAAAACTTTAGCCAGACAAACGTACAGCATCTCTTCACTTGGGCTGGCAATGGCCTTCCACTGCATTGGCATCGCTCCGGCAGCTAAGGCACGGTAGATGTGTGACAAGTCTGCTCAGCAGATAGTGGGGGTTACCGACTGTCCGCCAGCCCCCGCACTTGGCTAACTGGGTTGGTGACCTAAACCGCAGCTACCCGGAAAAGTGGCTCTCCCCCAACCTTCGAGCCGTCTTCCTTTGCGATCCAGAGTGCCCAATCTGAGAATTGAGAGGCACGCATCATCTCGGCCCTGTCAGGTCGTCTATCGCCCGAAACAGTAAACACGATCTCATCGTGCCCGAACTTTCCGACGATGGTTGGCTCCAGCCCAACGATGATCGGCATACCGGTGAAACTTCTCAATGCGGCGGGGAATTTATCTGAGTGAATTGCCGTCACGTAAGGCTTTGCGATGCGCATGACCTTGAGACGCTGATCAATGTCTCCCCAAATCGGACCTGCAGGCGAGGCGGTATTGGTCACTTGGATCGCACTGATCTTCTGATCACTTTTTCCTACATAGTCCACCGCGAGATACCACTCTTGACCATCTGTGAAGAACTCACCTTTGCTCAGGCTCGCGGCCGCACAGGTCTGAAAAGCATCTACTGGAAAACTCATACCTACTCCGTGGCTGCCCCGGCCAATCCAGGGCCTGCCCGCATCCTATCAGGGTGAACCACGCATCTAAGGCTTCAGGACCCCACGCAGTCGACTAGTTGATCGGATCGGCCCTGTGCCGGTAGTGGCTGTCTACCATGACCATGGCGGACCGCCCTACGAAGACCACGACCAGGCCACAGGCACACGCCTCGCCGACCTGCCCAGGACACCCGTCCTCATGCAGGAGGTAGTGCCAGTTGATCTTGCCGATCAGGTCCTTGGCTAGGCCGGCGCGGGTGATCAGGTCTACGTAGTCCACCTCCCCCTCTGCCCAAAGGACTTGGGGGCATCACAAAGCAATATGGACCGCGCCTTTTAGGGTCTCCAAAGACTGGGCGTGGGGCGTATCTAGGCCGTTTCGCTCGCATCTCGCGCGCGTGCGCGTACTTGTCTCGAAACTCCGGGGTGGCGGTGGGAGAGCTCGCGCGCGTAGAGGCGTCCAGAAACATGAATCCGTCGTTGGTCATCTGCACCACTGACTAAGGCCTTCCACTAGCCAAGTCATTGATTTACAAGCAAACCTCAGAATTGAGTTTTGCATATCCATGGCTGCAGTCGCTGAGCCCGTCGTGGCTAGTGGACAAAGTACGTCCAGCATTGCAGCTCAGGGTTCACTACGACCAAGTGTCGCCCGTCATAGAAGGCGGCCATCAGACCACAGGTGCAGGGTTCCCCTTCCGGCGCGCCGCAGCCCCCCTCGTGGTACACAAAGTGCTCGTAGACCGTTGGCTGCCGCTCGTGGGCCGCCAAGATGCGCTCCATCCAGTCCCAGGAGTCCAAGGCTTCTGCTGCCGCGGGAAGGGCTGGGATATCCGCCAGAAAACTCATTCCCGGCCCCCGCCTATTGCCGCAGCCCTGCCAGCACCTGAGCGAGCTCGCGAAGCGCGGGGCGCTCCCCTCCCTTCCAGGCGTTCAGGGCGACCTTTGCCTTGCCCTCGCTGGTGCGAGGCCCCGTTGACCGATCCCACGGTCGCCATCTCTGGATCGCCAGCGCTTGCCGCCGGCGCCGCTCTGGGGTCCAACCACTGCGCATCTTGGACGTCCTCCAATAGTTTGTTTTGCTGTCTTTTTCTTCCCGCGCGCCCCGTCCGTTCCGGTGCCTGCCCGGGACTTTCCGGGGCATGGTTGTTCACCTGTTGATGGCCGCCGGCAATGTTGGCCTGCTTAACGAAGGCCACCGCCCGGGGGTTCTTGATCTCCGCCAGTGACTCCAGCGTGGTCCGACATTGGGACTGCGCCTTCAAGGCCAGCCGCATGTAGGTCTCCATCGCACCAAGGTGTGAGCCCATGTTGATTGCTGCGCGCCGGCTCATCTCTAGAAAGACGGAGTTGAGCGCAATGGCCTGGCTAGTCAGAAGTGCCTCAGCCTGCTCGGTGCCGCCCTTGGCGTTGGCCTCCACAGTCTGTCGGGTGGACTTCACGAGTTCTGAAAGCTCGTCGCCCCCACTCACCCCGGAGTACTGGCAGAACATCATGCTTACGAAGGCGTTGCTGGCCACCCCCTCGGTAATCAGGCGGGCGGACTTCCCAGCCATGGTCTCCCCGCCATCCACAGGCACCTCCAGGGTTGCTGCGCGGTGGCTAGGTCCCTCTTGGCTTTCCCTGAGGCCCTTTTTCATCTGGTCTACGACTCCGTTTAGCAAGGCTTCGGCCCAAGAGGTGGCCCCGCAGCGGGGGTGCTACGATTCCGGCCAAGGATCTGGACTTGGGGAAGCATGTGAACTGGAAAGCCAACAAGTACGCGCCTCAGCAAAGCTGGAGGTCGGTCCAGAGCGAGGCTTTCAGCAAGAGATATCCGAATGGCAAGGGCGGCTCCAGGTCGATCGCATTGGCAGTCGTGGCCATCCCCTTGGCCGTGGTAGCGATTGTCGGACTGGTCTATTCCGTCCTGAAGTTCTTCGGCGGCTAACGGGCCTGCCCCACCCCCGACTCGAGCCGGTTCGCCAATTCCACAACCTCATCGTCGTCTTCTTTCTCGCCGATCTGCCTAAGCCCGTTGAGCTGGGCTTGGATGTCGCCCGTGTTCCTCTCCGTGTTCTTCGCCAGCCAGCGAACTGTCTGGGGATTAGTCATCATCCGGGCCAACAAGTTGTTACTGCCTGCTAGGGCCAGGGACGAGGCCAGGACGATCGCAGCTTGTCCGAGGTTGCCTTGGAGAGCCTGCTGTCCAGACATGAGAGCTGTGCCGCCCAGTGTCACGCCGAGCGCGGCTTGGCGGGAGGTTCCCGGGGGATTTGCGAACACCTTTCCGCCTGTGCGAATCGCTTCAGCCACGTTCGCGAGTTTGCTCACGTTCTGGACGTAGTCCGAGCCGAAGCGAGCGTTGCTGAACAGCTGCTTCCTAGCCTCAGGGCTCAGGTCCGCCCAGTTGTTCAGGAAAGTATCCATCGAGAAGGCGTCTCCGGCCGCATTCTGGTTTGCCTTGGTCGCGCGCCCCATGCGCTGCAGGAAGGAAGCTGTTACATCCTCACGGGCAGAAGGCGGGAGGGCGTCCATCACACGCTTGAGTGGAGTCGCTCCGTTCTTCGCACCGGAGAACATCGCCTGATAGGCGACCTCCGGCCCGCCTTCTTTCTGCACAATCTTGCCGATCTGCTCGAGCTTCATCTGGCGAAGCTTGTAGTAGTTGTTGGCACGCGACAGAGCGCGCTTGGCCTCAGGGGAGCTAGCCGCCGATTCCATATCTGCAGTGAGGGCGGCATAGACCTTCTTCCATTCCGCATGCGCGGCATCCCTCGTGAGGAATGTCGCTCCCACCTCGTGGCCGACCTTCGAGCGGAGTTCCTTGATGGCTTGGTACGGCAAGGTTCCGTCGGCCATGTTGCCCACGGTGCGCCTCACGTTCTCCTCGATGTCGGCTGCGCTAGGGACAGGCTCCATTACCGTCATGCCGAGTGAGCGCCGCCGCGCGTTGTTGGCCGCAATGGTTTGTGCCTGCTGCTGGAGGTACTGCCTGTAGGCCCCAGCGTTTTCCCTCATGCCAGGCTGGGTAAGAACAGCCGCACCTCCAGTCGAGTCGCTCAGCAACGCCCTCTCCATGGCTTTGAGCCTTGGCTGGTCGAAGAATCGCGAGACCTCAGGCGCCCCGCGGATGCTACCGTTGACCTGACGCATTGCCTTTGCCGTGTTTGATACCGGAATCAAGGTTTCTGCCGGAAGGTGCCTGTCCAACTCGGCGTACAGACGGTCCGAGACGGCCTTGGTTCGGTCAACGAAGCCGCTCGGCCCGTAGATACCCTGTTGCACCGTCGTCCCCACCTGGGTTGGTGTCAGGTCAGCACCGCCCGGGGTGATTTGGTTGGAGAGGCGATCTGTCGTGGCTCTGGCAGCATCGGCCTGTTCTCCACCCAGCGCGGCAATTCGTCCCGACCCACCTGGCGAATTGCCTAGGTAAGTTTCGAGCGCCTGCGCCGACCTGCTACCGGTCGCCTGTCCGACACTCGGGGTGGTCCCAGCCGCCGCGAATTCGTCCACACGCTGTTGGATAGCGGACGTATCAGCGCCGCGCAGACCTCTCCGGGTGGCTCCTGCGGTCAAGACAGGAACGGTGCCCGTGGCGGCAACTCGCCCTCCAGTGAGCAGATTTGCGACACCGCTTGCTGCGCCCGGGCCAAAGCCACCAACAAACCCAGCCCCCAACTGTGCACTGGGCGATCCACCAGCCTCTCGAGTGGCACTGGCAGCGCCGGCACCTGCGGCGGACGAGGCGGTCTGCAAGCCCGGCTGCGCCGTTAGCAGTTGAGCCAAGCGGTTCTCGGCCACCGGAGCAGCGCTGCGCAGGGCCGGTGAAACGCCGGACTGTGCGGCACGCGGAGCCAGCCCGGCCAGCGCATTGATGCCGCCACCGATACCCAGCGTCAGGCCGGTTCCGGTCAAGGCCTCGCCCACGTCACCCAGGGTACGATCCCCGGAGGTCTGCGCCTTCGGCAGCCCGATGCGATCGGCCAGCGCTGCGGCCTCTTCTCGATACGGCCGAGCCTCCTGCATGCCGAGCTGGCGAGCAACTGGGTTGACGATGTAGTTGTTGAAGGCGTCGCCACCCACTGTGCCAATCAGGCTGCCAGTCCCTTGGAGGAGTGAGCGAGCACCGAATGCAGCATCACGCCCCGCGCCGTACTCCCAGCCGTCCGGCGCCACGCGTGCTGCCTGTCTGGCCTGAACCTTGCTCGCTGGCGTACCCCCGACAATATCGATCTCCAAAGGCCGCTGTCCGCCAGCATCCACCAGAGGGCCGCCGTCCATGCTGTCTTGGGCATACTTCTTCCACGGGCCGTCGCTGTACATGCGCTCTTGATCGCCGTGTAGAGTTTTGGCATACGCAGTAGCGTTCTCTGGCGTATCAAACGAGCCGAGGTTTCGCCCCGTCCGTTTATAAAGCGCGATGGCATCATCGTCGCTCAAGATGCTCCCGTCATCGGAGACAGTTGGGATCAGCACCTCGCGTCCGTCAAAATTGGCGGAGATGGATCTGACGGTCGAAATGCTTCCATCGGCATTCCGCACCACAGGGCGGTTAGCCAAGTCGATATTGCCTGCCTCGATCCGGCCACGCGGCATTTGCGGCGACGATTCCTGCCGCCCGTATTTTTCCCAAGGGCCGGCCATTAGAGCCGCTCCCAATTATTCGGATCGGCAGCGTCTCCGCCGCGGAAGCGGTAGCCGTCTTCGATGGAGCCAGGCTGCGGACCTTGCTTCGCTGCCATAGGAGCCAGCCCCCCACCTGCAGCGGATCGCATGGCGCGCTCCGTGACGGTGCGGTTTCGCATCTTCTGCTGGATGACTTGAGGAGAGTCGCCAGGGATGGGAAAGTAGTTCTTGCGCTCTTGGTCCATTTCCGCCACACCGATGGCCGCACCGGATTCTTTGCGGAGATTTGCCCGCAGCCAGTTGTCCTGGGCCTGCCGATACTGCTGGCCTTCCGGCGTCGCTAGAGGATTGAGAAAATCTCCGCCTGCGGTGTAGTAGTCACGCCTGTTGGTAGGGTCGTACCCAGATTCCTCTAGGCGCCGCATCTCCTCATTAGCTGACACCATGCGCTGGTAGAAGCCACTGGCGTTGCGCTCACCCTCGCTGATCTTGCCAGCCGGGATGTAGGTCGTGGTCCCATCGCCGTTGTCGATGACCTGACCACCAGTCGGGAGGTCCTTCGGCTTGTTGACGATGCTCACCTGCCCTGTGGGGCTGCGCTGGGCGATAGTGCCGACTGGCAGTCCCATCGCAGCAACCTCCTCGGGTGTCAGGTTGGTAAAGGTGGCCGCCTGCTTTGGCGGTGTGTAACCGAGTCTCGGAGATGTCTGGGAGAACTGAGCCACATTGCGGTCAGGGAGCTGGACGCTGGTGAGCTGTCCGCCGGCCTCAGCGTCAGCGTGCGCCGCCTCAATATCTGCCGGGTCCATCCCGGGGTCGAACCTGTACGGATGACCGTCGCTAGCGGTCATTAGCTGCCCAGTGGCCGCGCCGGGAGCAGGAAGATCACTGAGCTGACGAATGCGTGGATCCCAAACCATCTTCACTCTGCCGCCCATGCCATCTGGAACGTCAACGAGGTTGCCATTGGCCGGCGCGAACGGTACTTCCGCCACAACGTTGCCCGAAGCATCAAAGCGCTTCGCTCCAGGACCGAGCGTGAACTGCTCGGGCTGCTTTGTCCCCCCGCTGTAGGCCTGGACCAGAGACTGCGCGGCCTGATCGATCACAGGTGCGGTCTGAGCGTTGTACTCAGTGGGGAGATCGGACAGGCCGAACTTAGACAAGGTCGGGATGAACTGCTGATACAGACCGGGCCGCGCCTGCTCCGGCACCGAGGTCAGCAGCTTGGCCATGTTGATCATGGTCTTGTTCCGGCGCTCGTCGCTGTTGCCGAGCTGCTTATCGAGCGCCCCCGCCGATCCAGCATCCACCGCGGCCGCCTGACCCAGAATCTCTTGGCGCTGCTCCTGCGGCGCCTGGTAGGCCAGCGAGGCTAGCTGGTTGAGCTGGTTCGTGTCTCGCTGTGCCTTGATCTGCTGGCCGAACTGGAAGCCGCCAGCCAGGCTGTTCATGAACTTCTCTTGGAAATCTGCCACGTCTGGGCTCTCCTGTTCTGGGATAGCTAACGGCACAGGTGCACGACTGATGCCGCAGCAAAAAAAAGAAGGGTGGCGAGCACTTCACTCGCCACCCGGGCCCGCCCTTGGGGGACGTGGGGCCCTACTACTTAGGACGGGATTTGGGCGTTCTCGCCTCCCGCATCCATGGGAGTCCATGGGCGTCCACGGCACTTAGGGAGTGGCGCCCATCGCCTTAACGACGCTACGACTTGCCCGGCTCAGCCAGTCCATCAGTCGCCGCTCAGCGGCCATCACCTGGGTGCGGCAATATGCTTCGCGCTTGGCAACCTCCTTCGCCACCTCCCGGAACGGGCGACGATTGCCCATCAGCCTGGTCGCTGCCTCTCGGGCAGCCCAGTCAGGGTGGCCACAAGCCGCCATATGCAGCGAGACGGTTTCCCAACAGTTCCGCTTGCCGGTGCTGTAGAGAAGCAACCATGCCTCAAGTGGTCCGTCCAGATGAGCGTCCACCAACGCATGCAGCGCGAATCTCGAGGGCCGGGTAGCTGGAGTGGCTACAAGCACTTTGGAGGCGTTCCATGCTCGCATCTGGCGGGTACGGCTCTTGGACCCTGGCGCGCGCATCTCCGCGACCCCATCGAACTCTACGATTGCATCCCTATCGGCTGGCTTGAACAACTGAAGTGCCTTCTCCCTAGCCTGAAGCCCTTCGGGCAGATAGCCACTAGCCGACTGCTGCACTCTGCCGCGGCGGCATAGGGACAGAGTCGCCCCCCTATCTGGATTTGGCTCGCCGTCTGCACCCGACCAGCGGATCAGGGGAACGCTCATCGAGTTGGATACACCGAAAGCGCAGGCGAGTGCCTTGGCCGCAACGTCGATCGCCTGTTCGTCCTGCAGTACAGCCAGGGATCTTTCCCAGTCGTAGTCTTCCGTCCCCTGCTCAACCTGCCCCATACACCACCTCCAGCGGGCCCAGGATTGCCCCGCTTGCGGACCGTGTGGCGAACCGGTTCGGGAGACGAACGGGTTGCGTTTGGGCCGCCCAGATCAGAGGGCTTAAATCCAAGACAGGGAAGCAGGCAAAGCACGCTCCGCTTGGTATATATCTAGAAGGGTGTACACATAGCGACCTCGACGGGTTGTAGATAACCGCCTGACTGGCCTGCATAGCGACCTCATAGGTCTGTATGTGGGCCAACTTATCGAGCAGTTGGCCTGCATAGCGACCACATTGGCCCACATAGCGACTAGCCATCGCGATTTCTCCACAGATTCGGTGGAGTGACAGTCGATGGTTCCAGATGCTTTTCTGATTCGTCGATCGCGTAGTACGTCAGCGCGTACAGGCTGCACATGTTCTTGCCACCCTTGCGTGTCTCGATGATCCAACCGCCCGCCAGTAGCTCCAACTTGGCACCGTGGACTGTCGCCTTGCTCCTCCACCCACGAGTAGAGAGCATCGACCAGGCAATGCTCAGATCACCGTTCTTTCCCGGACGGTACTGTCGGGCAAGCTCCAGAAGCAGCTTCACGGCATTACCGGAGAGGCGGCCAAACTCCTCAGAGTCGGATATCCGGTGTTCGAGCATCAGGAACGGCGCGCCCTTTGAGCGCCCCGTGAGCTTCTGGCGACGCTTGTCGGGGTTTCCCCGAGGGTAAGCCGGTGCGTGACCGACATTGCCTGCTACAGGCCGCTTGGCGCGGTCCTGGCTTGTACTGTGCATACGCCCCCCAAGGGCAAGTGAGCGCAGCCCTCAGGCGCGCTTAGGGCGACTAAGTGGCAACTTGGTGCTTTCGGTCAGGTGCTTCCACGTACGGCCATTCCGAATGGACCGGATCAGCGACGGAGTGACCGATAGCCGCCTGGCCCAAGCCTTCGTGGGAACGATCCCTTGGGTGCCCATCACCGCCAGGACTTCAGCAGGCGTTAGCTTGCATGTAGGGGATTGGCTGCCGTACTTCCGCAAGCACCTCTCACGTTGGCGGCGACGGTTCTCAGGACCGCTCACCGCCTGCAGATTGCTCACCCGGTTGTTGGACTTGTCCCCATCCAGGTGATCTATCTCCATCCCTTCTGGTATCGAGCCTCTAACGGCCTCCCACACCAGCCGATGGGCGTACCAGGTTCGGCAGGAGGTCCGTCCCAGTCTCTGAATGATCCGCACGTATCCGTCGCGGTACTGCGCCCCCAACTTCCTCCCCGACTCGCTCCACACCAAGCCAGAGGCGGGGTCGATGAGGTAGCCGGAGGCTCTATGCAATACGGTCGATCTGGACTCACACTGCATGGGAGCCCCCCAGCTTCTGTTGGGCCGGGGCAATCCATTGGGAGGCATGCCGCTCTAGACGGGGCTTTCTCTCTCGGTAGGCAATTCCTTGGCCGATCCAGACAGCGTTCTGCATCCGCAGTTCCTCCTGCAGCTTCAGCTGTTCTGTCGACAGGTCCGTTTCTGCGATTGGCCCGAAGACACCAGTGATGCAGTGATTCACCAAACGGTGCTCTGTGGCGTAATCGAACCCTTTCGGGTCCTTGCCAAGGGATATGAGGGTGTCGTGCAGAATCCGGCACATGACCGTACTCGCCACTCGTTTCGCACGACATGTGTCCAAGCGAGCGCTACTGGCCAAGAATGCGTCAGCCAGGACGTCCGCGGCCTGCTCTTGGAACAGAATCACACGCGCCCGGATGGACTCTCTCACCTTGTTCGGATTGACGGTCGCCAGCCAGAACGGGACGCGCGATAGCGGAAGGGACTGCATCTGCCTAGCCTTGCCATCGCCGGCAACCATCCCCTTTAAGGTGGACAGTTGTCGCGACAACACTGGATGCGTCTTAAGCTTGTCTAGCTGCTTGTTCCAGTCCAGCCCCATTCCCTCCGCGATCGGACGCATGGCCACGTATGGCTGACCTTGGTGGAGCCGACCCACAAGCAGGGCGCCATTGAAGTCGACTTGGACAATTCCAGTTGCCATCAGGCGACCCTCCCTTCATCGCAGCGCGCGTCAATCCACGCTTGGACCTCTTCAGAGTTCCAGGCGGAGACTCTGGCTGCCACCCGGATCGGGCGGGGGAATTGGTGATCCTTTGCCAACTTGTAGATGAGGGACCTAGACATTCCACAGGCTGCCATGACGTCGGGCAGACGCATCAGCACGCGGCCCTGTGAGGCTACACGGCCCGCCTGAATCGCTTCGCTGCTCATCGCAGGCTCTCCTTCTGCTGCTTCCACGCGCGGCGCGCCGGCTCTGGAACCCGGTACTCAGTGAGTGAGTAGGAGCCGTAGCTGTCCCGGCGCCGGACGTTGACTGAGATGAGGAGGCCGCGCTCAATCAGGCCTTGGGCATCCTTGCGGGTCGGCTTGGATTCGCCATGCGGGAAGTCGGACGTCCATCCCCCGAAGTTGAGGAGCCGCTCTTGGGCTGAGTTAAGGGCGGAGAAGTCGAAGCCAGTCACTGGCGCCCCTCCGAAGAGGGTGCGCCGAGGATGAGCGCGCGGATGTCCTCGGCGCGCCAAGCGGTAGCCCTACTGCCAATCTTGAAAGGCTGCGGGTAGCGACCGGAGCGGACCCCAGACCACCATGTTGACCGCGATACTGGATAGACCCGAAGCACGTCCGGGAGCCTCATGAACCCAGTTGCTGGTAGATCGCCAGTTGCACTTGCTCGCATATCTCTGCCCTGCACCGCACCGCAATGGCCGGTTTTGGACAGATTGAATGTCTATCGAGATCTCCGTAATTGAAGAAACAACGGCCCGATCATTTGAAATTTAGAGGTGAAAAAAGACGTCCGTTTCGGCTGCCTTTCTTCACCGGGGCATACTTCGCCAAGTCGTTCGTAGTCATGTCTGATACGTCGAAATACAGTGCTGCCAATGCCAGCACCAGCGACCTCATGGGTCGGCCATACTTCGCAGCCAAGTAGTCAGTGAGCTCCCTGACGAAATACAGCTTGTGCGCGTTCGAGGTGCCCGGACTGCTCACAACCTTCGGGATATCAACCATCTTGGCGGCTACCGCAGCAAGGTCTTCGTATCTGTCCGAAGACACCGCAAGCATCCTGCGACCACGCCCTTCCTCCTGTGCGAGTAGATATCTAGCCAAGCGCATGTCGCTTTGACAGGAAACGCTACTAAGCTCCTCGGCAAGGGTTTTCGCGGCCTGAGCGATAACTCTGGCTCTTCTCTTTCGCTCCACTTGAGTAGTAGCCACCTTGTGGAAGAGTCGGTTGGACCTCTCCGCAACGCTGAGCAGCCTAGACAGCGCCTCGATAGACAGAGATTCCGTAAAATTTGTGGAAAGCGCACGCGCGAGGGCCCGCTCATGCCCCAAGGCAAAGATGCGATTGAGCACTACCAGTGTGTTGCGCCAGTCGACGTCAGGGTAGTCCCATCTGTGAGTGTCGTAGACCCTGGAAGGGGGGCAGTGAAAATCGAGCATTAGCTCGAAGCTGTACCACTCAACGAAACGCAGGCCCCCAAGCCACCACTCTTCGTCGTATTTGCTCTTAGTCATGCGGGTCTCCAGTACCCTCAGTATGGCTGGCAAAAGTGCGCCGGCACACGATCATCCCAACGAGAATTCTGGATGCACCTTGGAGTCAGGAATAGCTCCAGCGATCGAACCCAACCTGAGCATGGCGTACTCCTCCACAGTCATGCTGGACAAGGCAGTGAGCGCAGCCTCGATCTGCTCCATCTCAAACTTAGGCATCCTATCCGATGCCTTCATACCAGCCCTCACTACGTCCATGAGCTTCGACCCACGACCGAAGAACCCGTCAACAAGTCCCCGTTGACTCTCCGTCATGGCTCCACCGTAAGCCTCAACCGCTGAGGCCACAGTGGCCGCCAACTGGACGCTCGCTGCCATTTCGGGGCGACTTGCCGCATCCGCCAAGGCCTGCACAAACGCGATTGCGCAGACTCTGCCGATCTCCCGGCCCATCAGGTAGCCATGTGCCGGGGGCATCCGCCAGTAGTCTCCGGCCCTAGCATGGCTCTGGCGATAGAAGGGCAATCGCTGCATTGGATTGGCGCGGGTCCTATTGAAGCGCACCGGCCGCTTATGTCTTGGAGGCTTGGCCTGGCTCATAGGACCTCCTCAATGCCCTTGCCCATGTGGATAGCCCTCTCATGGACCATGCTAACAACCGCTCGGACCTCAGAGGAAAAGCTGGCTGCATCCATTTCCCCCGAGCTGAGTAGTAGCTGCGTGACTCCTTGGATATCCCAAATAGCTTGTGCAGCTTCGTTTAAGGCTTGCCTCAGCTCGCTGACTCTCTCTTGGCTAGTGAGCGTGGCCATCAGTCCACCCTCGATGCGCGTCGCAGTGCTTGAGCCTCTTCCAGAAGATGATCCAGTACGGCAATTTCATCAAATGTCGGGGAGGTGCAATTGTCCATACAGGTTCGGAAGAACGATCGGACAAAGCTCACGTAGAGGCTTGCGTCACCCAGCGCGTGCATCGTGTCGATGCCTGCACAGATCTTGTAGGTCGGGGCGTCATCCTGGACCGGGATCGCGCCGTACGGGGTCTCTTCCGTAAGGTCAGATACGGGCACAGGTCACCTCCATGACAAGCTCAATGACGGTCATATCGGCGACACCCAAAATCGTGCCGATCAGGAAAAACACGCCACAGAGGCGGTAGGTATTGAGATCGTCGCGGGCGGTGAGCCAGCGGCGGGCGGCGAAGCCGCGGGTAATACGGTGCGCCCCTCGGGCTGATGAGATATGCCGCTTCGCGGCCGAACGCGCCCGTTCAGGCGCAACATCTATAATGCTGCAATCCATGATCGACTCTCCAATAGTCGGTTGTGGTAGGCCGGGCTAGGGGCGCCAACCCCTATCTCGGCCGCTTTGTTTATGACGCCGGTAGATCTCTTCGAATCCTCCTGTCAGCAGTGTAAGGGTTATGCGCGCTTAGCGCGGAACTCGACAACTTTGGGCTGCTCTTCGCGCAGACGGTCCAGATAGTCCGACCAGGCCTGCATCATCTTCCTGCGTTCTGGCAGATGCGTAGCGCGGTTGTAGGCGCGCCCAAGTGGATCCTTAACCGCGTGGGCAAGTTGGTGCTCGATGTAGTCCGGCCGGAAGCCCAGCACTTCGTCCAGCACGGTTCGGGCCATCGCCCGGAAGCCGTGACCAACCATCATCGAACCGTCGAAGCCCAAGTTCCTAAGTGCAGCATTGAGCGTGTTTTCGCTCATTGGCTTGAGGACACTTCGCACGCCCGGGAACACAAACTCGCTTCGTTTGGTGTACGGGTACAGGTCCTGGAACACTTCGATGGCCTGCGCGGATAGCGGGACGATGTGAGGCGTGTTCGTCTTGCTGGTCACATACCGCCATTCGCCGGCATCGAGGTCAATATCGGCCCATTTGGCATGGCGCAGCTCGCCGGGACGCACGAACAGCATTGGTGCGAGCTTGAGCGCTGCCTGCGTAACAAGCGAGCCTTGGTAGCCCCACAGCGCGCGCAGAAGTGCGCCGATCTGCGAGGGCTCAGTCATGCTCGCAAAGTGCTTCGTCTTTGGTTGCTCGAGGGCACCAGCCAAGTCCTGAGCCGGGTTGCGCTCTGCCCTGCCCGTGGCCACGGCGTATCGGAAAACTCGGCCAGCATGAGATCGAGCGCGATGTGCAGTTTCGATCACTCCGCGCTGCTCTAGCTTGCGAAGTGCGGCAAGCAGTATGGGGGCGGTGATCTCGGTCAGAGGCATGTCAGCCAGAGGCGCCAGATCCTTTTGGATCAAGCGACGCTCGCGAACCACTGAGCCGGGCGTAAGACCTTCCTTTGCACGTTTCGCCAGCAGCTCCAGTGCTACTCCGGAAAAGGTGGTGGCAGCCCGCTCACCATGCGCGGCGCGCTCGGCCCTGGCAACTTGTGAGGGGTTGGCCCCGCCACGGAGCAGAGCCCGCAGCCTATCCCGCTCCACGCGTGCCGCCTGGAGTGACGTAGCAGGATATTCGTCGATGGTAATGATGCTGGCCTTACCAAGGTAGCGATAGCGATATCGCCACACCTTGGTGCCGGTCGGACGCACCTCAATGCACAAGCCGTTAGCGTCGGCCACGCGGTACACCGCGGACTTCGGCTTTAGCGAGCGCAGCTTGGTGTCGGTCAGCATGTGAGTCACCCGTTTGTGAGTCTGACGGGCAGCTTCCCGCCCACGACTCACAGCCTGACTCACTTTTTTCCTGGATGCAAGGGGACACCCTCGGACGCCGATGGACGGTCAACCGCCCTATTCTGCGGCGATTCCAGGGGATTCCGGACTTCGCGGGACGCCAGTGGACGTCAATGTGGTGGGCCCACCAGGATTCGAACCTGGAACCAAAGGATTATGAGTCCTCTGCTCTAACCGTTGAGCTATAGGCCCTTGCGGCCGCACAGTGTAGTGGACGCCCGCAGGCGCTTTCCACTGCAACCCTCACATCAGCCGAAACGCTGCCCCATCGCCTGCACCCGACGCGCATTCTCCGCAGCCAGCTCACGCAGCACGCCCGAGCGCAGCAGCGCCGAACCCGCTACACGCTGCCAGTAATCCACTGCCAGCGGCGCTGCCCAGTGCAGGTGCGCGAGCTGGCCGCTGCGCTCCGGTGCGATGGGGGCGAGCGGCGTAGCCGCACGCAGCACCCCTGTGCGCGAAGGTGCCAGTGACATCGGCAACATGTCGTAAGCGGGCGCCAACCGCAGCGGGCCGCGATCGACCAGGTGGAAACCCAGATTGCCCTGATGCATGTCGCTGTTGCCGATCAGCCGGCCGAACGCGTGCAGCCTGCCCATGGCGGCCTGCGCGTCGCGATCGACCCAGCCCTGCGTCAGCAGCGCGTCGGCAGCCGTCCCCCAGTCCAGGGTCACGTCACCGACGAAGGCCGAAGACAGCGCCAGCAGCGAGACGAAGCCACGCCGGCCGAGCACGTCGACGGTGCGATCGAAGCGCTGCACCTCCAGGAACGTATGCGTATCGGTCTGGAGGATTTCGGACGCCGCTGCCGGCACGCCCGCGTCGCGCAGGCACTGCAGGGCGAGGTGCTCGCAGACCAGCAGGTCCGCCCAGCGTTCGGCGGCCTCGCCCGCGGTGGGCTGCGCGAACTTCACCAGCGCCGCATAGCGCCCCCCCTCATGCTCCACCGTGGCAGTGAACTTCGGTTGCTCGCCACCGGGCGAGGATCCGACGTCTTCGCCTTCCAGTGCCGCTGCGGCGCGCTCGGGATAACGACGTGTGCGCTGCGCGGCCAGGACGTGATCGCCGGGCGCATCGAGCGCGCGCAACGCCATCTGCACGGCATCGCCGCCCAGCAGGAGATCACCGATCTCGGTGCCGCCTGCACGCACCAGCGCCTGCAGGGTGTCACCCAGTTGCCAGCGATTGAGGTCGTCGGGGATGCCCAGGTCACGCCCGCGACGGTGCGCGAACGTGCGCCCGAGGAAGCCCTGTGGGCGAAGGTCGTCCAGATACCACGGCAGCCCCGGGAAGTGGCCGTCGACGATCTCGTCGGGCGAACGGGTCAGATTGGGACGTGCGGCGGTAGTCGCCACGTGGAAGGTCTCGCCCGTGAGTGCCACGACCGTACCCAGTTCTTCAAGGGTGGCGTCCGGGCGCAGACGGAACAGCGGCCACTCGCTGCCCGCGACGGTCTGCTGGCGGACGGCATAGGCCGTGGCGCGGGTGCGGCCAAGTCGCACCACGCGGTCCCCGGCCTCGGCGACCAGACGGCTCAGGGTTGGCCGGGTGACGCCCAGGCGATCGATGAGATCGGCCGCCGATACCACCTCGCCAGCCGGCAGGCTGTCGAACAGCGTCTGGAGCTGCACGGTGCGGGGACGGGCCATGGTCTGGATGTCGAGACGAATTATGTTACGAATCTATACGCCAATTTTCGGCGACCCGCAACCTCATTCCGACTATAAGCCATTGATTGAAATAACATCACTCCGGAGAATACCCGAAACAGATCCGTAATTAAGTTACGAAATGAGAAACGAAATCACCAATTCAACCTAGCGATCCCCCGCCCCCTCGAACAACCTCTCCATCCGCTGCGCCGCCGCCCGGCTCGAGTACACACCCCCCGGGCTGGCGCCGCCGATCGCGCACTGCCCGTTGTCGGTAAGCACCAGCTCCGACCCCTGCAACGAGGCCCGCACTGAGCACGGTTCCTCGCCCAGGAACAGCTCATCGCCCATCGGCTCGGCGCTGCCGATCAGCGTGCGCTCGCCTTTCCCACCCGAGGGCAGTATGCGCAGATGCAGCGTGTCGCCTTCGGCCTGGATCTCCAGCACGCGTCCGGCACTGCCGTCCCACTGCCCCAGCCAGCTGCTGAAGTCGGTGTCGGCCATGTGGCCGGTCTTCATGACACGCTGTTCCGGCGCCCAGCCCACCACCTCCTTGCCGGGGGGCAGGACCTGCACGCAGTAGTAGTCGTTCCAGCGGCTGCCGATCACCAGGCTGCTGCCCGGTTCGACCTCATCGCCGCTGTGGCAGCTGTCCTGCGGATTGTCCAGGCAGCCGGGCCGCTCACCCACCAGGGCCACGTTGCCGGCATCCACGACGCGGCCGACCGTGAGGTCGGGCTGGGTCTGGAAGAAATCCGCTGCGTTGCAGGCAGGCTGCCGAGGCTCCGCGGCCAGCGCGGCGAAGGGGCACAGCGCAAGGACAAGCCAGCCTTTTTTCATCGTCATTCCGTTGATCCACAGGTGTAAGCGACGCGCATCCTACCGCATCCGCAGTGCTGCCTGCTGCACACGCGGCGATACCTGATGCCCCAAAAAACAAACCCCGCTTGCGCGGGGTCTGTCGGGGTTCAACGCGATGCGCCGGTATCGATCAATCGATATCCAGGAAGCTGCGCAGCTGCTCGGACCGGCTCGGGTGACGCAGCTTGCGCAGCGCCTTCGCTTCGATCTGGCGGATGCGCTCGCGGGTGACATCGAACTGCTTGCCGACTTCCTCGAGGGTGTGGTCGGTGTTCATGTCGATGCCGAAGCGCATGCGCAGCACCTTGGC